>Ga0129307_1000656_pt1 | contig 49480 bp, 43 predicted proteins | sample P1105metagenome_FD_94437 | JGI IMG/M metagenome (GOLD analysis project Ga0129307, IMG submission 94437) | Capybara group fecal microbial communities from Wisconsin, USA - P1105 metagenome | ecosystem: Host-associated > Mammals > Digestive system > Large intestine > Fecal | place: USA: Wisconsin...
ATCACAATCCAAATCAGAGATTTGGTGTGCTGCTTATCTTGCAGAGCCTCCCCTGCGACTTTGCTGCATATAGCTGTGAAATCCAAATCAAAGATTTGGTACACAGCTTATCTTTCAAAACAGTCCACTGGGCTGTTTTGAAATTCATCCCCTCTCAGAGCGCACTTCGTATTCAAGGGCTCTGCCCTTGACCCGCGGGGCGCTGCCCTCGACCCGCAAGCCTTTGAAAAGGCTTGCGCGAAACTTTCGGCTTCGCGTTGACACATTTTTGTTGCGGAAGTTCATTCCCGCGATTGTTACCAACGGTTTGACAATTGGAGTCGGAAGTGGTATAATTAAGTATAACTTTTGATTTAGGAGGGGATCATGGAAAACATTCACTTTTCGGCTGAGACTGTCATCGGCGCGATAGCTCAGGGCTTCATCGGAGTTATGTTGCCGATAGTTCTCATTGTGGCGTGGAAGCTGAAAACAAAGGCGAAGCTTGTGCCGTTCTGGGTGGGATGTCTTGTATTTCCCGTATTTGCGTTCATAATCGAGGGCAGTGCCGCGTTAGGTATCACGCTTATCGACAAGTACACTCTTGGTATCCTCACAAAACCGCTCCCGCTTTACCTCTTTTCTGCGGCTATGGCTGGAATATTCGAGGAAACAGGACGCCTTATCGGTATGAAAACGCTGATGCGCAAGTATAAGGACAAGCGTGACGGCATCACCTACGGTATCGGTCACGGCGGTATCGAGAGCATTATTATAGTCGGCGGTGCTTCGTTTCTGACGCTGTTTATCGCGTTTCTGACAAATACGGGTATGCTGGATACTGTTACTGCTCAGTACAGTCCTGCATTGAAGGAAATGTTCATCACTAACTTAAAAGCTATGACAGGAGGCAGATTCGCGGACTATATCCTCGCAGGCTTCGAGCGCGTCTCCGCGATAATTCTCCACGTTTCGCTTTCGGTGATAGTATTCACGGGCGTTCGTATCAAGGGCAGGCTTTGTCACTATCCGCTGGCTGTATTCCTTCATTTTGCAGCCGACTGTACCGTTATCCTCGTTCACGTATTCGGAATGCCTCTGTGGCTGTTTGAGATAATCTTCTTTGCCGCAAGCGTGGCGGTGGCTGTTCCGACGGTGATATATTATCTCCGACTCCCGCAGATACTCGGTGAAGAGACGGCAGCACCGATACAGTCCGATATTCAGGCACAATAAAAAGGGCGTTCATTACGAACGCCCTTAATTATTGCTGTTAGTCTGAATCAGACACCGTATTTAGCTGTAGCAACGGGAACTCCGGGTCCCATTGTGGAAGTAACTGTGCAGCTCTTGAGGTAAGTACCCTTAGCAGCAGCAGGCTTAGCCTTTACGATAGCCTCCATAAGTGTTGTGAAGTTCTCGTCGAGCTTAGCAGCACCGAAAGAAGCCTTGCCGATGGGGCAGTGGATGATGTTGGTCTTGTCGAGACGGTACTCAATCTTACCAGCCTTAGCCTCTGTAACAGCCTTTGCAACATCGGGAGTTACAGTACCTGCCTTCGGGTTAGGCATAAGTCCGCGGGGACCGAGGACCTTACCGAGACGACCTACAACGCCCATCATATCGGGAGAAGCGATTACAACATCGAAGTCCATCCAGTTTTCCTTAGTGATCTTGTCTACGAGATCCATACCGCCAACGTAGTCAGCGCCTGCAGCCTTAGCAGCCTCGTACTTGTCCTCCTTGCAGAAAACGAGAGCGCGAACTGTCTTACCTGTACCGTTGGGAAGTACAACAGCGCCTCTTACCTGCTGGTCAGCGTGACGTGAGTCAACGCCGAGACGGATGTGAGCCTCGATAGTCTCATCGAACTTAGCCTTTGCGTTCTGGCAAACGAGCTCGAGAGCCTCAGCAGACTCGTAAAATTTTGCAGAATCAACAGCCTTTGCGCTGTCAACATATTTCTTGCCGTGTTTCATTATATTTCCTCCTATTAAAGTGGTAATATCGGGATTTTACCCGATTAGCGGAATTTTCCTCCCACCATTGAGAAGTCGGAACAGGGGGTTGCCCCTATCGTCATTCAAGTTATTATTCAACAATTAGTCAACAACTACAATGCCCATTGAGCGAGCTGTACCAGCGATCATGCTAATAGCAGCTTCGAGCGAGCCTGCGTTGAGGTCGGGCATCTTTATCTCAGCGATCTTCTGAACGTCTGCCTTAGAGATGTTAGCGACCTTAGTCTTGTTCGGAACTCCCGATGCCTTTTCGATCTTGCAAGCCTTCTTGATAAGAACAGCTGCGGGGGGAGTCTTAGTGATGAAAGAGAACGAACGGTCAGCGTATACTGTGATAACAACAGGGATTATCATACCGATGTCGTTCTTAGTTCTTTCGTTGAATTCCTTTGTGAATGCCATGATGTTTACGCCGTGCTGACCAAGAGCAGGTCCAACAGGCGGTGCAGGAGTAGCCTTTCCTGCTGCGATCTGAAGCTTAATGTAGCCAACTACTTTCTGTGCCATTGAATTCGCACCTCCATAAATGTGGTAAATGGCGAGGCAAGCTTGATTTTACCTCTCCCACTGAAGCCGACTTCGGCTTCTCTTTTGACCTAATTAGTCCTCCACCGATATTACCTGATTGATAGGCAGTGTGGTGGGGGTTTCTCTGCCGAACATTGATACGAGAAGATCAACTGTTCGCTCTTCGATGTTGATACCCTGAACAACTCCGATGAAGCCGTCCATAGCAGTGCCCGAGATCTGAACTCTGTCGCCCTCCTTGAAGTTGACCTCGACTGTTGAAACGTCGATGCCGAAGGTCTTCTTGACCTCCTCCTCGGAGAGGGGAGTGGGCTCGGATGCAGGACCTACAAAGCCCGTGCAGCCTCTTGTATTTCTGACAACATACCATGTGTCCTCGGTAACAACCATCTTGACCAGAACGTAGCCCGGAAAGGTCTTACGCTCTATTTCCTTGCTTTTACCGTCGGTGATCTCAGTCACCTTCTCGGTAGGGACTCTGACCTCCTGGATAAGGTCATGAAGCTTACGGTTTTCTACAACCTTTTCAATATTCTGGGCTACCTTATTCTCATAGCCCGAATAAGTGTGGATAACGTACCACTTTGCTGCTTCTGACATAAATATCCTCCTCAGAGCTCATTACTTGCCCAGCGTATAGATGAAGCTAAGCAAATGGAGGAATCCGAAGTCGAGCGCGCCTACGATGATAGCCGAGCCTGCAACAACTGCGAGAACAACCGCTGTGTTGTTGATGACGGTCTCCTTTGTGGGCCATACGACTTTCTTGAATTCGATCCTCAGGTCCTTGAACCACTTAACGATCTTATTGGGTTCCTTCTTGGACTTCTTTTCCTTCTTATCCTTCTTTTCGGATGTTGTATTTTCCTTGTCCTTAGCCATTCAAATACTCCCTCCGATCACTTTGTTTCCTTGTGAAGAGTGTGCTTGCGGCAGAATTTGCAGTGCTTCATCATTTCAATTCTGTCCGGATCGTTCTTCTTGTTCTTCTTGGAAACGTAATTACGCTGTTTGCACTCAGTGCAAGCCAATGTAATCTTCACTCTCATAACGGCACCTCCTGAATTAATATTTCCTCCGCGAGCGGAGGTAGGTCGTTTGCCTCCCTCTGCGGGGCATAAAAAATAACCCCAAACGAGGTAAAACCATTATAACACAATAATTCGGGCTTGTCAAGGGCTTTTTGACATTTTTTCCTATATTATATGTAGGGGCGGCGTTCCGCCGCCCGTCAACATCCCGATAGCCTAACGGCAACCAATCGTAGGGGGGCACAGTGTGCGCCCGCAATTTTCACCGAAGCCAGCCTCAATGGATGGATTATGTCCGCCCCTACACGGGACGTCGAGGACGCCGTCCCCTACACAATGTTGATTCGACCGATTGTAGGGACGACCATTGGTCGTCCGAAAAAGCAGATTTTGACAATCACCGAAAAATATGCTATAATAAAAAATACTGTTGACAGAAAGTAGTTGAAGCTATGATATATCTTGACAACGCCGCCACGACAAAACCTTGTCCCGAAGCGGTGAAGGCTGCGCTCGAGGCTATGACCGATAATTTCGGCAATCCGTCGTCCCTGCACAGGGCGGGGCTGAACGCTCAGCTGGCTATGGATAGGGCGAGAAAGACGATCGCGGACTCGATCGGAGCTGAGCCCGACAACATAATTTTCACCTCGGGTGCGACCGAGAGCAATAACCTTGCTCTTCGCGGAGCCTCCGCCGCCTACGGCAGAAAGCGCCACAGGATAGTCGCCTCCGCTGTGGAGCACGCCTCAGTGGACGAGACCCTCTCCGACCTCGAAAGCAAGGGCTTCGAGGTGGTCAGGGTGTCGCCGAGAGAGGACGGACGCTTCTGCGCCGAGGACTTCCTCTCCGCGTGCAATGAGGACACTGTGCTGCTGACGATGATGTACGTCAACAACGAGACGGGCTATATCCTGCCCGTGAAGGAGACCTTTACCGCCGTAAAGCGCCGCTTCAAGGACATAATCACGCACACCGACTGCGTGCAGGCGTATATGAAGCTTCCTGTGAAGGCGAATCAGCTCGGCGCCGACCTCATCTCGCTGAGCGGGCATAAAATACACGGAGTAAAGGGCGTGGGAGCCCTCTATATCCGCAGGGGCGTGCGGCTTATCCCCGTAGTTACGGGCGGGAAGCAGGAAAAGGGCATTCGCTCGGGCACGGAGAGCGTCCCGCTGATATGTGCGTTCGGAGCGGCCGTAGAGAAGCTCTCACCGACGATAAGCGACCGCTATGAGCGCGTAGCATCGCTGAAAGCAAGGCTTACGGAGCTCGTCTCCGCGATAGACGGCGTGGAGGTCAACTCGCCTGCGGACGGCTCGCCCTACGTGGTGAACATCTCGGCGGCAGGCAAGCGCTCGGAGATAATGCTCCACTACCTCGAAAGCCGCGGGATATACGTTTCAAGCGGCTCGGCGTGCTCGAAGGGACAGCAGAGCGGCGTGCTCGGGCAGTTCGGCATTTCGGGCAAGCGGGCTGATTCGGCGCTGCGTGTGAGTATGACCGCCGAGACCACCGAAGCCGAGATAGAGGAGTTCGCGCGGGCTCTCGCCGAGGGTATCGTGAGCGTGAGAGGCTGACCCAAAGGAGGTCAATATGGACGAGATGCTTGATATGGAACAGGGCAAACAGGAAAAGTCGCGGAAAAAGGGGCTGATATGGCTCCTTGGAGTAACGACGGTGTTTGTCGTCCTCGGATTGATGTATGTGTATGGAATAAACATGGCGTGGGGCAGCCGTATGATAGACGACAGGGACGCCGTGGCTTTGGAGTGTGCAAAGGCTATCTACGCACAGGCAAGTGACTGCTATGAAGCGCAGGGCAAGACTGTTCCCGCTGATAAGGAATACCTCGTCAGGGCGACCTGTACCAAGGATGGACTTGTCAACGAGCCTTGCGAGCTCCTTCCGCAGAGCGCGACCAACGCTTATTATTCAAGGCAGTGGAAAACGACCTTCAATATCGCTGTCCGATTCAAGGATGGAGTTCCCGCCGAAGCGTGGTCGCTGGAGAAGAAGCCGCTCACCGATGATATGCTCCGCAGCTACAGCAGGGAGGAGCAGCGCGAGATGTTCGGCAAATTGAAGGGGGCGCGGGACGTCATCGGTTACAGCAGCTTCAAGGATACAGTCTGGAAAAACAAGTGAAATGACGATGCGGATGGAGGCTTACTTAGGAACGAGATGAATAATATGCAGATTGAAAAAACTCCGAAGAAGGGCAGCAAGGCTCTCAAGGAACTGAAAATTGCGGCTTTCGCATTTCTGATGGTGGGACTGTGCTTTGTTGGCGGATTGTTCGGAATGTACCTTCTGTTCGGTTATTATTTTGGCGGATATGTGGTGGATAGCTATATCTCTCGCGCGACATCGTGCAGGAAGGCTATGGACAGCTCTATTGCCGACTACTACGAAGCGGAGAAAAAGGAGATTCCCACCGACAAGGAATACACCATATATGCGGAATACGGTCCCGACGGACTTGTCAGTGAGCCGTGCGAGTTCTTCCCCGAGAGTGTGAATCAGAATTATTTTGATGGACACTCTCGTTACACCTACAACATTATCATGAAGTATAAGGACGGGAAATTTTCCGAAATGTGGATGAGCCGCAAAGAGCTCACCGATGACGTGCTTGTCCCGTATGACAGATATGAGATGCAGGATATGTACGGACCTCTGAAAAGGGACAGGGACCTTATCGTGTATGTCGGCTACAGAAGCGAGCTTAAATATTTCCACTGATATTATAAATAGTATAGGAGAAAATTATGAAAGAGATAGTTCTTGTAAAATACGGCGAAATGGTGCTCAAGGGACTGAACAAAAAGTCCTTCGAGGATATGCTCACCAAAAACATCAAGCGCAGACTGAAGCGCCTCGGGCATTTTCAGATGACGAGCGCACAGTCCACGACCTACATAACCCCGCTCGACGACGACATCGACCTCGACGAGGTAGTTGACCGCGTGAGCAAGGTCTTCGGTATTGCGGCTCTGTGCAGAGCCTGCGTCTGCGAGAAGGATTTTTCCGATATCACGGCAAAGGCGATAGACTACTGCGGGGGTGTGCTCAGTACGGCTAAGACCTTCAAGGTCGCGGCAAAGCGCTCGGACAAGGCTTTCCCGATGAAGTCGCCCGAGATATGCACCGAGCTCGGCGCGATACTGCTTGAAAAGTTCCCCAACCTCAGCGTTGACGTAAAGGAGCCCGAGGTGACGGTGACGGTCGAGATACGCGACACCAACGCCTATGTCCACGCCGAGAAGCTCAAGGGCGCGGGCGGACTTCCCGTGGGAAGCAGCGGAAAGGCTCTGCTGCTGCTGTCGGGAGGCATTGACAGTCCCGTTGCGGGCTGGATGATGGCGAAGAGAGGAGTCCACATCGCGGCGATACACTACGTCAGCCCGCCCTATACCTCCGACCGCGCACAGCTCAAGGTGGAGCAGCTCTGCGAGAAGCTGACCGACTGGTGCGGCGGTATCGCGTTCTACTGCGTGCCGTTCACGGAGATACAGGAGGCTATCAAGGACAACTGTCCCGAGGAGTTCTTCACGATAATAATGCGCCGTCTGATGATGGAGATAGCGCAGAGAATAGCCGAAAAGGACAACTGCCTCGCCCTCATCACGGGCGAGAGCGTCGGACAGGTCGCGAGTCAGACAATGGCGGCTATCGGCTGTACGGACGCCGTGTGCCGCATACCCGTTCTGCGTCCGCTCATAGGTATGGATAAGACGGAGATAATCGAGATATCGCGAAAAATCGACACTTTCGAGACCTCTACCCTTCCGTATGAGGACTGCTGCACCGTGTTCACACCCCGCCACCCGAAGGTGCGTCCGCGCCTCGAGGACATCGAAAAGGCGCAGAACAGCTTCGATTTCGAGCCGCTGATACAGAAGGCAGTAGAGGGGACGACTATCAAGACGTTCAATTATTCCAAATAAGATGTGCGGACGACGGAACGCCGCCTCTACGATTGTCGTTGTATTTGCGGGACGTCGGGGACGCCGTCCCCTACAAAAGATGTCGCACATTTTAACTTATGCACAAATTCAACATATTATTTTTGTGCAGAACGGTGCAAATGTGAACTAAGTCGGAACAGTTCAAGGTGATACTGTGAAACTTTGAGCGCAGACCTTGACAAAGGGTCGGCTGATAGTGTAAAATTATATGGATAAGGGGATAGCTGTATCCTGACGGAGACAGCTGTCGCAAACCACACGCGGAGGCTGAAATCAACTTATGAGCGATAATTACATAGATAAACTGAATGAAGAGCAAGCCGCCGCCGAGGCTAAGCGCAAAGCCGACAAGATAAAGGCTATCAGAGCTTCGCTCCGCGCCGAAGAGCCGCAGGAGACCGCTCCCGTACAGGCTCAGACCGCAGAGGACGCCGTTTCCGCCGCGGAGGAGAGCTTTGCGGCTAAGTTCGACCGCGTGAGACGTAACAAGCTCGCTGCGCAGAACAGAGCGGACGATGCTCCCGCAGAAGCGGCTCCCGTGACGGAGGAGGTTCACGCAGATGTGACCGCGCCCGCGAGGGAGGCTCCCGCTGAGGCGGCTGCACCCGAGCAGGCTCCCGCTGATACAGTACAGCCGCAGACAGCACCGCAGGCTCCGCTGCTCAACCCTATGAGAAAGCCGCGCGAGGCATGGGCGAATACTCCCCATACCGAGCCGCGTATGCACACCGACCCGAAAAAGAAGAAGAAAAAGAAGAAAAAGCCCAAGACCCTCGGGCAGAGGCTCCGCGGTCTCTTCCCCGAGAAGGGGGACAAGCCGCTCGAGATCGTCAGGAAGTTCGTGTTCCTTGGCTCGCTGGTGGCGATAGTCGTGTGCGGATATATGGTCGGTGACTACTACCTCGACCTGTGGCGCAGCCGTATCGAGTACAGCAACATCGACGACATCTACCGTACCTACACGTCCATTATCACCTCTGTTGACGAGAAGCAGAACGTGGGCGACAAGTACTACGACCTTCTCCCGGGTGCGAAGAAGCTGCTCGACATCAACCCCGATGTCATAGGATATATGACTATACCTACAATTGACGGCAACCCGATAGTGGCTCTGCCCGTCGTGCAGGCTGAGGACAACAGCAAGTACCTCCACCTTAATTTCAAGGGCGAGGATTCGCGTGCGGGAGCTCTCTTCCTCGACTGGCGCAATCACTTCGACGTCGTCGAGAATCACCGCCTCATCGAGAAGAATTCCGATAACCTCATCGTATACGGTCACAATATGGCTGACGAGAGTATGTTCGGAGCCCTTAAATACTACTACCGCAACGAAAACTACTACGAGAACCACCCGATAATCGAGTTCAACTCCAACTACGAGCAGTACACGTACAAGATATTCTCGTTCTTCCTGCTCGACGCGGAGGACGACACCGATACCGAGTTCGACTGCTGGAACACCCTCAACTTCGACGATGAGGAGGAGTTCTACGACTTCGTCAACGAGGCGAAAAGACGCACTCTCCGCACGAATGACGTGGATGTGCAGTACGGCGACCCGATACTCACGATATCCACCTGCAACACCGACGTTATCGGCGACAGCCGCGGAAGACTGATACTTATGGCACGCCGCGTCCGCGTGGGCGAGGACCTCTACGAGGGAACCAAGAACAGCGAGAAGAATACAAATATAAAGTGGCCGAACATCTACTACCAGCAGCACCCGAACGAGAAGTACGACCCTGACTCGTTTGTTCCGTTCAAACCAAAAAACGAGAATAGCAAAGCAAATATCGAGGATTGATACATTTGAAAAGCAAAATCAGGCTTATCGCAGCCTGCACTGCCCTTGCCGCTGCGGCGGGACTTTCTGCGGCAGCGCTTTTCGGCTGCGAGGATAAAAAAGAGGAACACATCGTCGGCAAGGCTCAGCCGGTGACCGAGGCGTCCACCGAGCCGACCACGCTCCCGACATATGACTACGTTCCTTCGGAACAGGGTATGACGGAGAGAGCAAAGCAGCTCCTCAAACAGAACAAGGACATCATCGGCTGGATAAAAATAGACCAGACAAAGGTCGATTACCCCGTCGTAAGAGACCCGGGCGAGGTGCCCGAGGGCGTGGATTATTACGGCGGAGATGCACATGAGGTCAATTCCTATTACCTCGAGCGCGGCATCGACCGCCAGTACCACCGCGAGGGCTGCCTGTTCATGGACTTCCGCGACGACTTCGGCAGCGACGAGGACAGCCAGTCCGAGAATATCGTCATCTACGGTCACAATATGGCTAACAATACGATGTTCGGCTCTATAAGAAGATACAGGCAGGATTTCGGCTTCTTCGAGAAGGCGCCGTTCATCGAGCTGAGCTCGAATTACAGGGACTATGACTACGTCATATGCTGCTGCGCCATAACCAGCGGTCACACCTACACCGATTACGGCTACTGGGATATGGAGGAGCTCGATGACGAGGAGATCTTCAACGAGTACATCGACCTTGCAAGAGGACGTCAGCTCTTTGATACGGGCGTAGATGTGAAGTACGGCGACAAGCTCCTCACGCTCTCGACCTGCTATGCCGACGAGGACAACTCGCGATTCATCATCATTGCGAGACGTCTGCGTGACGGCGAGAAGGCGGGCGACCTCTCCACAGTCGAGAGGACAGAGGAGTACAAGAAAGCACACGCGCCTACCGAGCCTTCGGCGGAGGAAAACGCCGAAGAGGCTCAGTAAGCTAAGACATACATTCATTGAAAGAGGTGATAGCGATGAAGACTGAAACACCTTTTAAGAGGGCGGTGGCTGCCATTGCGGGAGTCGTGATAGCATTCACGGGTTCGAGCTACTCGGCAGGCGCCGCAGATACCACAACGACCGAAAGCACGACCACAGGCTCTGTCGGTACAGATACCACCGCTGCGGAGACTACTGCCGAGGCGGAAGAGCAGGAGGAGCAGGAGATCGAGTGGTACAAGGCTACGCTCGACGATTACGACGACAGCCTATCTCTCATCAGCTATGAGGCTTCCCCCGAATCGGGAAACAGCGGACTCAAGAAGAAAAACAAGAAGCTCACGCCTGTCGAGCTCAACGTGACGGGCGGATATGTCGGCGATATCCCGTGGTTCGAGAGCGAGCCCGAGATAGAATCGACCCCCGGTAAGTTCGCGATAGTCACCTACGGCTGGGGACACGGCGTCGGAATGAGCCAGAACGGCGCGAATTTCTACGCTACCTACTCGGACTGGACGTATCAGGATATCCTCTTCCACTACTACCCAGACACGTACCTGATGGATACGTGCGTGGACGAGGACGACGAGATAACCGTGAACGGCGTGTCGGGAGATGTGCTCTCGATGGTGTCGCAGATAGTGTTCAACGAGGTCGGCGGCACGATGAGCTATGAGGCTATCAAGGCTCAGGCGGTCGCGGTCTACACCTACTGTATGTACCACAACGGCGACTCGGCTGACCTGAGATGCAAGCCGCATCCTCCGCAGGTCGTTGTTGACGCGGTAAACGACGTGCTCGGTCAGGCGCTCTTCTATAACGATGACTACGCACTGACGATGTTCTCGGCTTCGAGCGGCGGTATCACGGCAAACTGCAGTGAGGTCTTCTGGGCGAACCTGCCTTATCTGAGGTCGGTGTCCAGCGACTACGACGCCTGCTATGACCCGCATTACGGCACTGTCACCTACATAGACGACTTCCAGCTAAGGAATATGATAGAGAAGGCTTACAACATCAAGCTCTCGGACGAGCCGGCAAGATGGATACAGCCTGAATATTCCGACGAGACAGGCTACGTTACATACGTAAACATAGACGACCAGCTGACAGTCAAGGGCTATGAGTTCAAGCTCGCGCTCAACCTCAAGTCCTCTAAGTTCAACGTGTTCTACACGCCGAGACCCGAGGGCGAGGATATACCGCACGGTACATCTGAAATAGAGGTCGTTGATGCGGATTACCGCTACACGCCGGGTGTCGTTTACCCGAATAACCAGCCTACGAATATCGGCGACCCGAAGTCGCCTGCCGACGAACCCGAGGATACGACGGAGGAGACGACCGAGGATACCACCGAGGAAACAAGCGAGTGGACGGGCGAGGAGACCTCCGAGCCGACGCTCCCCGAGGAAATGACAGCTTCAGAGGAATCCACCACGGAGACAGCGGGCGAGGCTCCTGTCGGCGGCGGAACTACAGAACAGGAACAGATCACGTATTAAGTTTCAGCATCATCATATCACAAATTCAGATACAATAACAGTAAGTCTTTGAGCGGCGGGAAAAGCCGTCCGCTCAGAGGCTTATTGCAGTTTTATGAGCATTTGGCTTTCAGGAGGTGTAAAATTCCAAAAAAATACCTCTTTTTAACCCTTGGTGGGTAAAAGAGGCAAAAATTTTAAAAACATATGTTTCGCTTTTAGCTTCGTTTGGTTAAAATTTGAATAAAATCACTAATTTATCCCTGTAATTGTGAATATATATCGTAATTATTTACGATTGTAAAAAATCTTCACCTGTTATATAATAGAGTTAGGGGTAAAAAGAGGTAAAGAGTTGCAAATTTGACCCACTTTGAGGTGAATCAATCCACTGAAGAGTCAAGGAAGTGAGGTGAAGGTCATGCGTCAGCCATTATGCGGTACTTTTAATCCCAGTATCGATGCCAAGGGACGTATGAGCTTCCCGAGTAAGCTTCGTGATATCCTCGGAGGAGAATTCTATCTCTGCCTGAGCCATGACAGACGCTATATTGCCGCTTTTTCCATTGAGGATTTCGATGAATACACCCAGAAGCTCTATAACCTGACAGGTCCCGGTGCCGAACAGATAAGACGTGAGGTGCTTGCCGGAGCTGAAAAGCAGTCTCCCGATGCGCAGGGAAGAATATTTATCTCCCAGAAGCTGAGGGAAAAAGCCGGAATAACAGGCGATGTCACAGTAGTGGGCAACTACAACAGAGCTGAGATATGGGCAAGTGACAGACTCGAAGACACTCAGAACGAGGTCGACGAGGCTGCGAGAGCTGCTCTCCTTGCAACTATATCTCTCTAATCATTGTACGCTGTTGCGGCGCATTTGTCAATACCCTGCGCGGCAAAAGCGTATAAATAAGGAGTATTTATGGAATTCAGACATATCCCCGTTCTCCTCGCTGAGACTGTCAGCGGGCTGAACATCCGCCCCGACGGAGTCTATGTGGACTGCACCGCGGGCGGCGGAGGACATTCCTTTGCTATTGCTTCAAGGCTTAGTGAAAAGGGCAGACTTATCGCTCTCGACCGCGACCCCGATGCTGTCAAGGCAGCAGGCGAGAGACTGGCGGAGTTCCCGAATGCTGAGGTGATACACCGCAACTATTCGGAAATTGATAAGGTGCTCGAGGAGCTCGGTATAGAGGCAGTTGACGGTATCCTGATGGATCTCGGAGTTTCGTCGTATCAGCTCGACGAGGAGAGCAGAGGTTTTTCCTATCATTCCGACGCGCCGCTCGATATGAGAATGAGCCAGTCAGGAATGAGTGCTGCGGACATAGTGAACACCTTCGATGAGCAGCAGCTTGCAAAGATAATATTTGAGTACGGCGAGGAGAAGTTCTCGCGCCGCATTGCCTCGAATATAGTCCGTGCAAGAGAAACAGCTCCCATTGAAACAACGCTGCAGCTCGCAGACATAGTCAGGGAGAGCGTCCCGCAAAAGGCAAGACGCGATAAGAATCCCTGCAAAAAGACGTTTCAGGCGATAAGGATAGCGGTCAACTGCGAGTTCGACCACCTCTCAGAGGGACTTGACAAAGCCTTCGCGTGCCTGAAGCCACAGGGCAGACTTGCCGTTATCACCTTCCATTCTCTCGAGGACAGGCTTGTCAAGCAGAGATTCGCGGGCTGGTGCCGAGGCTGTATATGTCCGCCCGATTTTCCCCAGTGCGTATGCGGACGTAAGCCGCAGGGGATACTTGTCAACAGGAAGCCCATAGAGGCTGACGAAAAGGAACTTAGTTCCAACAACAGAAGCAGATCGGCAAAACTGAGAATAATAGAAAGGAGCGCAGCTGACAATGGCTGAACGTGATTCGGTATATCGCTATAGTGCTGACGTCTACAGCAGTAGACCGGCTGAAAAGCCCGAATCTCTGCCAAGTCATGGAACACCTGCGAAAAGGCCGCAGATAACTATGATCCAAACTGAAGCAAAGCGCGGTTCTGTTTTTACTATTATTCTGGTATCTGCCCTTGCAGTTGTGCTGCTCGGCACCGTCATCTACAGCCTGAACAGGCGGAACACTATGTACAGCAAGGTAGCGTCGCTCAACAGCGAGCTCAATCTTGCCGAGGCAGAGAACGTAAGGCTCCAGTCTGAGCTGGAGGGCAAGCTCTCAGCCAAGAACATAGAGGATTATGCCGAAAACGTACTCGGCATGAAGAAGATAGACTCGTCTCAGATAAAATATATCGAGATACAGACAGATGACGTTGTAAATATTCCTCAGCAGGACGAGAGCATTCTCGGAAAGGTAAAGACCTTTTTTGAGCACTGCGTCGAATATTTCAGAGGGTAGACCAGTATAATATAAAGAAACAGGCTACCCGTGATAATTTTTAAATACTAACGGCTCCAAAAAATATATAATGCCGTAGTGATAGTAGAACCAAGGAGATACAGCGAGTGATCGGAATACTCGGGAACGTTGCCCCTGTCCGGGATCGGAAATATACGGACAGGGGAGGACGCTCCCACGCCTGACAAGCGTTTTTTCGGTACGGCAGTATCATAGAAACGGACATCACATAAAAAAAGAAGATGTTCAAAGGCGGGGCACGACAACACCCTGCCTTATTCTATTTTATATGGAAATCAAGTAAAACGTACAGTTTCTCGGCGCGAATGTTGAGGGACTGCGGCGATAAGCATAGAAAGTGTGATCAGATGGCAAACAAGAATCTCCCTTCAAGGTCTATGAAGCTCAGAACAAGATTCATAATGACTTCGGTCTTCTTTGGTCTGTTTGCGGTAGTAGCGGGCAATTTCTTCAATATATCGGTGCTCAACAACAAGAAGTATCAGGCGATGGCTAACGACCAGCACTTCGGCTCGATAATCATTCCCGCGCACCGCGGCTCTATCTACGATTCCAAGGGCACGCCGCTCGCGAAGAGCGCGTCCGTGTATAAGGTATTCCTCGACCCCAAGCGCTTCCGCGAGGATATGGAAAGTCTCCAGAAGCGTATCGACAAGCAGAAGGAGGACATCGCAAGCGGTAACTTCCAGCCCAAGATAGAGACCACCACCAACGAGAACGGCGAGGAGCAGCAGGTAGTCGTTACCAATACCCTGCCCGAATCGGCGGAGGCTTTCCGCGAGGAGGCTGTGAACCTCCTTGCGACAAAGCTCGGTATCAGACCCGAGAAGATCTCGGCGGCTATGGAGGAGAACACGCAGTACCACGTCCTTCAGGAGCAGGTGGAGAAGCCCGTCGCCGACGAGCTCCTCAAATTCTTCAGCGACCTCGGTATGACCTGCCTCAATGTCGAGGAGGACACCAAGAGGTACTACCCGCAGAACGAGCTCGCCGCTTCCGTTATCGGCTTCACACACGCCGACGGCTACGGAATCTACGGAATTGAGGCTTCCTACAATGATTACCTCTCGGGTACTGACGGCAGGACCATCTCCGCCAAGGACTCAAACGGCAATGAGCTCCCGTACAGGTACTCCAAGACCTATCCCGCCAGGAACGGCGACGATGTGTACCTCACGATAGATACGACCATACAGTACCGACTTGAGGAGCATCTCAAGGAAATGTACGATGAATTCGAGATAAAGAACCGCGCGTGTGCGATACTTATGAACGCGAAAACCGGCGCAGTGTACGGTATGGCTACATACCCGAGCTTCGACCTCAACAATCCGCGCGAGGTGGTAGACCACTCGCCGATAATCACGAACGAGAAGCTCACTCCCGAGGAGACCGAGAGTGCAATGGTCGAGCGTCAGTGGCGCAACAAGTGCATCTCCGAGATATACGAGCCCGGCTCGGTATTCAAGGTGGTGACGAGTGCTTCCGCCTTCGAGGAGAACCTCATCGACTACGAGAAGGACTCCTTTATGTGTACGGGCTATGTAGAGCTTCCGGGTGCGCTCAGACCGATAGCCTGCCACGAAACGGGCGGTCACGGTCCGCAGGACTTCCAGACGGCGCTCACGAATTCGTGCAACCCCGCATTTATGGAGATAGGCAGACGTCTCGGCGTGGATAAGTTCTGCTACTACTTCGATGCGTTCGGACTCGACAGCAAAACAGGTATCGACCTTCCCTACGAGGTATCGGGTATCGGCTTCGACCCCGAGACTATGTCGAACGTTGACCTCGCGGTCAGCTCGTTCGGACAGGGCGAAACTATAACCCCCATGGAGATGATAACCTCCTACTGTGCGGCTATAAACGGCGGATATCTGCTCCAGCCCTATGTCGTTGACAGGGTGCTCGACGAGGACGGAAACGTCGTATTCAAGAACGAGCGCACTGTAAAGCGTCAGGTCATCTCTGAGGAGACCTCCGCGAAAATGCGTGACTGCCTTGAAAAGGTAGTATCGGGAAGCGGCGGCGGAAACGTTACCATCAAGGGCTATTCCATCGGCGGAAAGTCGGGTACCTCCCAGCGACTGATGTACACGGGACAGTACGACGACCAGAGCACCGAATACGAGAATGCCGAGCAACAGGAGTACGGCGCTTCGTACTGCTGCTTCACTCCCGCTGACGACCCCGAGATCATCCTCCTCGTGCTTGCAGATATGCCTAACAGGGATATCGGCTACTACGGAAGCAAGGTCGCTGTCCCGACGGCGAGAAACATCCTCACGGACGTTCTCCCGTATCTCGGCATAAGCCCCGAATACTCCACCGAGGAGCTTGCAAACCTCGATGTGAAGGTACCGCTTCTTGAAGGACCTCTCGACGACGCTCTCGCGACGCTTGAGGGAATGGATATACAGTACAAGATAGTCGGCGAGGGCTCGACAGTAGTCACGCAGTCGCCTCTTACGGGCACGACCGTAGCAAAGGGCGGAACTGTCTACCTCTACACAGAGAGCAGCCACACCGTCGATTATACGGAGGTCCCCGACCTCGTGGGACTTGACCCCGTCACGGCTAACGATTCCATCGTCTACTGCCAGCTCAACTACGTGGCTCGCGGAGCTTCCGTCAACCACGCGGGAGTTGCAGTCAGCAAGCAGTACCCCGAGGCGGGCAGCAAGGTCGCCGTGGGAACGACGATCGAGCTCGAATTTATGGTATACAGCAGCGGAGACTGATATTCTCCGCACAGAAATAAACGAACAAAAGAATGGAGGCTGTACGAAAATGAAACTGAGAGACATAATAGAGGACAACGCGGTTACGGCAGTCGGAGACGCCGAAATAACCTCGATAACCGACGATACCCGCCGAGTCGGCAAGGACAGCCTCTTCGTCTGCATACAGGGCGCGAAGTTCGACGGACACGATGCCGCGAAGGAAATGCTCGAAAAGGGAGCGGCGGCTGTCGTGTGCGAGCGCGACCTCGGGCTCGGTGACAGGCAGATACTCACCGACGATACCCGCACGATGTGGGGAAAGATATGCGCGGCGTGGTTCGGACACCCCGAGAGGAAGATGAAGCTCCTCGGAGTTACGGGCACGAACGGCAAGACCACGACAACCAGTGTCATCAAGCACATACTGATGTCCGCGGGACACAAAACGGGTCTGATCGGCACGATACAGAACGAGATAGGCGACGAGGTGCTCCACACCGAGAACACCACTCCGCTCACGTATGAGTTTATGTCCGTTCTCGCGAAAATGGCTGAGGCGGGCTGCGAGTACGTCGTTATGGAGGTGAGCTCCTTCGGTCTGTGTCAGAAGCGCATAGGTCCGTCGCATTTCAGAACTGCCGTCTTCACCAACCTCACGCAGGACCACCTCGACTACCACAAGGATATGGAGGACTACTTCCAAGCCAAGAAGCTCCTGTTCGATATCTGCGACGCGGCGATAATCAATATCGACGACGACTACGGCAGACGCCTCTATGACGAGGTATCGTGCGAGAAGCAGTCGTTCAGCGTGAAGCAGAACGCCGACATCTACGCCGACGGCATAAAGATAAAGTCCACAGGCAGCAGCTTCTGGTACTGCTGCGGCGACAAGTCCCGCCTTGTGAAAACACGTATCCCCGGACTTTTCAATGTCTCGAACCTTACAGCTGCCATCGCGGTATGTCTGCGCGAGGGTATCCCCGCCGAGACGGTGATAAATGCTATCGAGAACTACAACGGCGTGAAGGGCAGGTGCGAGGTCATACCAACAGGGCGCGATTTCACCGTCATCTGCGACTACGCCCACACTCCCGACGCTGTCGAGAACATTCTCCGCAGCGTAAAGGAATACACCGAGGGCAGGCTTATCTGCCTGTTCGGCTGCGGAGGCAACCGCGACGCCGCAAAGCGTCCGAAAATGGCTAAGGCGGCGGCTATGTACGCCGACAGGCTGGTCGTGACCTCCGACAATCCCCGCAACGAAGCCCCCGAGGCTATAATAAAGGATATACTGGTCGGGCTGGAGGGCACTGATGTGCCGTATGATGTGGTCACCGACCGCCGCGAGGCTATCTACCACGCGCTGAAAATAGCCGAGAAGGGCGATATCATCGTGCTCGCGGGCAAGGGTCACGAGGACTATCAGATACTCGCGGGAATGGAGCATATCCACTTCGACGAGCGTGAGGTAGTTGCTGACGGACTGAAGCTTCTTTAAAAAATCTGCGCAGCAGACACCGCAGGCTAATGGCTGACGTCTAAAGGCTCAAAATAAAAAACTGGAGTTGTTGTAATCAATGTCTTTATGGATAATCAATCTTATCACTGCTCTGCTCTCGTTCGCTATCGCGGGCATATCCGGCAAATGGCTCGTACCGTTCCTGCACAGGATAAAATTCGGTCAGCCCATCAAGACCGAGGACGGTCCGCAGTGGCACGCCAAGAAGCAGGGAACTCCCACGATGGGCGGCTTTATGTTCATCATATCGACTGTGATAACCGCTGTCGGCGGGTACTGGGCATACCGCATCAGATACGGACTTGATACGACGGCTCCCGAAACTCACAACGCCTTCTTCCGACTGCTGAGCGTCATCGTGTTCTCGCTCCTGTTCGGACTTATCGGCTTCATCGACGACTACACCAAGGTCGCCCGCAAGAACAACGACGGTCTTACACCGTGGCAGAAGATAGTTCTCCAGACGCTGTTCGGGCTCGGCTTCCTGTTTATGATATTCAAGTTCGGCGACGGTTCGACGTGTATCGACCTCGGCTTCTGGGTTTCGCCGTCACTCGGCGTATTCTACTACATCATAATGATACCCGTCATCATCTATCTCACGAATGCCGTGAACCTCACGGACGGCGTTGACGGACTGTGCGGCTCGGTGACGTTCGTGGTCATGCTGGTATTCACTGTCTGCTGTGCCTTCCTTCGCGAGAACGAGCTCTCGTGCTTCACTATGGCACTTGCGGGAGGCTGTCTCGGCTTCCTGATATGGAACCTCAACCCCGCAAAGTGCTTCATGGGCGATACTGGCTCGATGTTCCTCGGTGCGGCGGTTACGGGCGTGGGACTGGTCCTTCACAAGCACCTGCTTCTCTTGCTGGTGGCACTCGTGTACATAATCGAGGCGCTGTCGGTAATGATACAGGTGAGCTACTTCAAGCTCACGAAGAAGCTGCGCTCAGACCATCAGGGTCAGCGTATCTTCAAGATGACGCCTATCCACCATCACTTCGAGATGAGCGGCTTCAGCGAGTACAAGATAGTTATCACATTCTCGCTCGCGGGTATCATCTTCGGCGTACTCGGTGTGGCAACACTTCTCGTTTTCAAGTAACATTCATTCAGGACTGTAGGAGGTCGCAATGGCACAGACAAGGAAAAAAGTGAAAAGACGAGGCGGTATCCTGCGGTTCTTCATCGGAGACGGCAGAACGGGCGACGTAAGCGTCGCGTTCTTCGCATACGTTATGATACTGCTCGTGGTCGGGCTCGTGATGATGGCTTCCGCGAGCTACGCGTGGGCGTACAGCGATTACGGCGACGGTCTCTACTACGCCAAGAAGCAGGCGGTATTCGCGGGCATAGGCTTCGTGGCGATGATATTCTTTATGAAGATGGACTACCACAACTTCAAGACGATAAAGCTCCCGCTGCTGAAAAACTTCAACATCGCGGGAATCTTCTATGTTGCGGTGGCGGTGCTGCTCGTGCTGGTGCTTGTAATGGGTAACGACGAGGGCGGTACTATGGGAGCAAGACGCTGGATAGACATCGGACCTATCAACCTCCAGCCGTCAGAGGTCGCGAAGCTGGCGATGATAATCTTCTTCGCCTACAGTATGGAGCGCGACGGCAAAAAGATGAACGAATTCAAGACGGGTATTGTCAAGTACGCGGTGCTCCTCGGCATATATGTCGGACTTATCGCGCTCGAGAAGCACATCTCGGGTATTATGCTCATCGGCTCCATAGCCATTGCGATGATACTCTGCGGCGGTGCTAACTGGAAGCAGTATACGGCACTCGGACTTGCTGCGGCGTGCGGAGCCTTCGGCTATGTATCGTGGCAGTCAAAGGTGCCGGGAAGCTATGTTGCGAATCGTATCGCTTCGTGGAAGGACCCCTTCTCGGACGTCCTCGACGTAACGTGGCAGACCGCAAACTCCATAATCGCGATAGGCTCGGGCGGACTTTTCGGTCTCGGTCTCGGAAACTCGCGCCAGAAGTACCTCTACCTCCCCGAGACGAAGAACGACTTCGTTTTCCCGATAGTATGCGAAGAGATAGGCTTCGTCGGAGCTCTCGCCATTATCATCGTATTCTTCCTCCTCATAGTTGAGGGCTATTCTATAGCGGTACGCTGCAAGGACCGCTTCGGTATGCTGATAGCGGTCGGAATCACCACGCAGATAGGCATACAGACCGTCCTCAACCTTGCAGTTGTCAGCAACCTCATACCCAATACGGGTATCTCGCTGCCGTTCTTCAGCTACGGAGGCACGGCGCTTGTAATGCAGCTCGTGGAAATGGGCATAATGCTGAACATCTCACAGCACAGGTACTACCCGCCCGAAAAGGAGGAGCCCGTACCCGTCCCCGAGACTGACGAGGACGGCGGAGACTACAACGAACCCAAAAACGCATAAAGGAGCGGTCATATGAGAGTTCTTATCTCATGCGGAGGCACGGGCGGACACATCAACCCGGGTCTCGCTATCGCAGACATCATAAAGTCGAAATACCCCGATACGGAGTTCCTCTTCGCGGGCACGCCCAAGGGTATGGAGGCGAAGCTCGTCCCGCAGGCGGGCTACAAAATGGAGACTATCAAGGTCGCGGGCTTCCAGCGCCGAATCTCGATAGAGAACATCGGCAGGAACGCCAAGGCTGTGGCTTATCTCGCGGCTTCGGGCAGGAGAGCCAAGGCGATAATCGAGGGCTTCAAGCCCGATATCGCGATAGGTACCGGCGGATATGCCGCGGGTCCTGTTATCCGCAAGGCTGCGAGAATGGGCATTCCTACCGCTATCCACGAGCAGAACGCCTACCCAGGGGTAACGAACAGGCTGCTCTCGAAGGAAGTCGATTATGTAATGCTTACCGTCAAGGAAGCGCTCGAATTTATGGACAAGAGCAAGTTCGAGTACAGTGTGACGGGACTCCCCGTAAGGAGCAACATCAACACGCTGTCGAAGTCCGAGGCGAGGAAAAAGCTCGGCTTCAATGACGATTTCACGATACTCTCGTTCGGCGGAAGTCTCGGTGCGGGCTGCATAAACGAGACTATGGAAGCCGTGATAAAGTGGCACGTCGGCAACAAGCTCAGCATCAACCATATCCACGGCTACGGCGGCATGGGTAAGGACACCTTCCCGCAGGCTATGGAGGCGGCGGGCATACCGCTGAAAAGCGACCGCCTGCGCATTACCGAATACATAAACGATATGGACGTCTGCCTCGCGGCGGCTGACCTTGTTGTCTGCCGCTCGGGAGCTTCCACGCTCGCGGAGCTCGAAGCAGCGGGCAAGGCGTCGATACTGATACCGTCCCCGATAGTCGCGGGCAACCACCAGTACCACAACGCAATGGTGCTCGGCAAGGCGGGTGCAGCTGTGGTCATCGAGCAGAAGGACGTCACGAACGAGAAAATTATTTCCGAGATAGAGAGCCTTTACAATGAGCCCGACAAGGTCGAGGTGATGTCGCAGAGCGCGGCTGACCTCCACCTTTCCGACACCAACGAGCGCATACTTGCGGTCGTTGACAAGCTCATCGCCAAGGGGGAGAAGAAATGAGCTATGAAAACTTAGTAGAAGTCGGCGGCACGAAGCTCAACGTCTACACCGAGGGCGAGGGAGCCGTTACCATCGTATTTATGGCGGGAAACGGCGTTACGCTGCCCGTGCTCGAATACAAGCCGATATACAGGCGTATGTCGAAGAAGTACCGCATTGCCGTCATCGAGAAGGCGGGCTACGGCTTCAGCGAGAGCGCAAGCGAGCCCCGCACGATAGAGAATCTCGTTGCGGCTGACCGCGAGGCTCTGCGCAAGGCGGGACTTGAGCCGCCCTATGTGCTCGCTGCTCACTCCTATTCGGGACTTGAGGCTGTATATTGGGCGAATACCTATCCCGACGAGGTAAAGGCAGTCCTGAGCATGGATATGGCTGTACCCGATACGGCAATAGCGCAGTCAAGGGAGCTTCCCGAAGAAAAGCGCAGGGTCATGATACAGAAACAGCAGAAACTGATCCATAAGATATCAAAGGGCGGTATTCTCACGAAGCTGATGAAAAACAAGCTTGAGAATGCCACGGGACTTATGAGCGGAAATGAACTCACCGAGGACGAAAAAGCAGTCTACAAGGAGTACTTCTATAAAAATCTCGCCCATAAGGAATACGCTGATGAAGCTTTGCTTTTAATTGATAACGCTGTAAAAACCGACAAAACGGGACTTCTGAAATGTCCGTGCTGCTTCTTCATCAGCGATATGAAGCTGCCCGTGAAAAATGTTTCATGGAAACAGAACGGCATCGATTACGCAAAGAAGTGCGGAGGCGAGATGCATCTCTCCGACAAGGGGCATATGATGTATGCTTTCATACCCGACGAAATGGCAGACACCTTTGACAAATTCCTACAGGCTAACCTGTAACATATGCGGGACAACATCCCGCAAGTAACGCAAAATCCACCGACAGCATAACATACACAAAAAGCTGCGAGGTGGTATCATGCAGAAATTCATCATCACGGGAGGCAGCCGTCTCAGCGGCGAGCTGACCCTTCAGGGCAGCAAGAACAGCGCACTCCCGATAATGGCGGCGGCTCTGCTCGGAGAGGGCGAGTCGGTGCTGAGGAGCTGTCCGACGCTGACGGACGTCTACTCCGCGTCGAGGATACTGAGCTGTCTCGGCTGCAAATGCACGGTCTCGGACGGCACGGCTGTCATCGACCCGAGCGGTGCGGCGGGTACGGAGATACCCGACGACCTTATGCGCGAGATGCGCTCGTCAATTATGTTCATCGGCGCGATACTCGGCAGGACAGGCGAGTGCACGTTCAGTGCGCCCGGAGGCTGCGAGCTCGGTCCGCGCCCGATAGATATGCACCTTGCGGCGCTGAGAAGAATGGGCGCCGATATTTCCGACAGCGGCGGGAGGATTCACTGCCGCATTACGGGAGGCAGGGCTCGCGGAGCCAAGATTAATCTGCCCTTCCCTTCGGTGGGAGCCACCGAGAATATTATCCTCTGCGCAGTCTGCGCAGAGGGCGAAACTATCGTCAACAACGCCGCCCGCGAGCCCGAGATCTGCGATCTCTGCTCATTCCTGCGGAAACGCGGCGCTGATATAAAGGGCGACGGCGGAAGTACGATCGTGATAAGCGGCGTGGAGACTCTCCGCGGCTGCGAGCATACCATTATGCCCGACCGTATCGCGGGCGCCACCTACCTCTCCATGACCGCTGCCGCGGGCGGAGAGATAATACTGAAAAATACCTGTACCGCGGAAATGGAGCCCTTCCTCTCCGTACTGGAGCAGACGGGGTGTCGGATATTTCCCGCGGAGAACAGGATATACCTCAGAAGCGGCGCGAGGCTGAGGGCTGTCCGCGACAGGATACGCACGATGCCGCATCCGGGATTTCCCACGGACGCGCAGGCTGTGCTGATGGCGGCACTCGCCACAGCCGACGGTGCGAGCGTTTTTGAGGAGAATATCTTCGACTGCCGATACCGCCATACCGCGGCGCTCAACAAAATGGGCGCGGATATAGAGGTGCTCGGCAAGGTCGCGGTCGTGCGCGGAGTCGCCAAACTCCACGGCGCGGACGTCGAGGCTACCGACCTGCGCGGCGGAGCGGCAATGGCTGCTGCGGCACTCGCAGCGGAGGGAACAACCTGTCTCAGCGGGATATCGCACATAGACAGGGGATATGAAAAATTTGAGGAGGCTGTCGGTTCGCTCGGCGGAAGGATACGCAGAGTGTGAACGGCAGGGATTGGTGTTAATATGAACGATGTCGAAAAAACCAATATAGAAAGGAAGAACAGCGGCAAGCGTATGCGCCGCAGGAGGCGTATGATGAGCGTGTATACGGTCGTTGTCATACTGCTGGTGCTGACAGTGGGCGTGACGATGTGCTTCACCTTCCTTTTCAACATTGACGAGATTGTCATTTCGGGCGAGTCCGAGACCTATACCTATATGGAGATAGTCGAGGCTTCGGGCATACACGCGGGCGACAACCTGCTCAGGCTCGACTACAAGAAGGCGGAGCAGCGCATACTCGACTCGCTTCTCTACGTCGAGACAGCGGACGTTGACAGGGACTTCCCGTCAACGCTGAGGATAACGGTGACGCGCTGCATACCCGCGTACAACGTGCAGTATGACAAGGGCGTGCTCCTCGTCAGCCGCAAGGGCAAGATACTCGCGGACAACGACTTCTACACCGACACCGATAATCTGCCGATAATCTACGGCTTTGAGCCCGCAGATACCGAGGCAGGCAAGCCTCTGCGCTCGAAGAACGAGAACAAGTACGACGCCTTCACGCAGCTGATAAGCCGCTTCGACAGGGACGACAACACCAATATCGCGTCGATAGACCTTTCCAACGAGTATTCTATAACCGTGAATTACAGGAACGGTATCCCCTTCAAGATGGGCAACTGGAACGATGTGGAGTACAAGCTCGACCTCGCGCAGAAGGTAATGGATGACGAGAGCGTCAAAGGCAAGAAGGGCTATCTTATGATGGTAGGCACGAAGCAGTGCAGCTTCCGCCCGAACGGCGAGCTCGCGGAGGAGACGGCTCCCGAGATAGTCACCGACGAAAACGGCGTACCCGTGAATACGACCACTACCACAACGACAGCCGTTCCCGACTATACCCCGCAGGACGACGGTGGAGCCAACAACTGGCAGGACTACGGCAACGGCGGCAATGACTGGCAGGACGACGGTCAGGACTACGGCGGAGATGAGGGCGACGGCGGCGAGGGCTGGTACGGCGACGATTTCGGCTATGATGGCTATGAAAACGAAGAAATATACGTCCAGCAGTGATGAAAACGTGCAAATACAGGCAGCGCAGAAGTCACCGATTGTGCGAAATGCCGAAATTTCAAAATATTTTGTGATTACTTGCAAAAATCAGAATTATATGCTAAAATGATATGTGTATTTATAGGGTGAAATTTACTTAAAAGATACAGATAAATAAAAGTAGGAGGAGTTTCGAAATGTCAGATTTTAATTATGAAGAAGCAATGGAACCCGATGTTAACATAAAGGTCATAGGCGTCGGCGGCGGCGGCGGAAACGCTGTTAACTGCATGGTCGATTCGGGCGTTAACGACATCGAGTACATCGCTATCAATACTGACGCTAAGGCTCTCAATAAATCCAAGGCTACAACAAGGATACCGATCGGCACAAAGCTCACAAAGGGCAGAGGCGCAGGCAACAAGCCCGAGATCGGTCAGCGCAGCGCTGAAGAGAACAGAGACGAGATCGAAGCTCACCTCAAGGGCGCAGATATGATCTTCATCACAGCAGGTATGGGCGGCGGAACAGGTACAGGTGCTGCTCCTGTAGTTGCAAAGATAGCAAAGGAAATGGACATACTCACAGTTGCGGTAGTTACCAAGCCCTTCCTCTTCGAGAGAGAGCAGAAAATGGCTCAGGCTGAAAAAGGTATCGCAGAGCTTAGAAAGTATGTTGACTCACTTATCGTAATACCAAACGAGAAGCTCCTCGACGGTAAGCAGCAGCTTACTATGAAGCAGTCCTTCTCGCTTTCTGACGACGTGCTCAAGACAGGTGTCAAGAGCATTTCCGACCTCATCGTTGAAGAGGGCTACATCAACCTCGACTTCGCGGACGTTTCCACCATTATGAGAGGCGCTGGCTATGCTCATATGGCTATAGGTCACGGCTCGGGCAAGGAAAAGGCGAAGGAGGCTGCAAACGCAGTCATCTCCAGCCCGCTGCTTGAGACCTCTATCTCGGGTGCTAAGAGGCTCCTTATCAATATCGCTATGTCCGAGGACGTTCTCTCTGCTGATGTTGATGAGGCAACAAAGATGATCACAGATACAGCTGCTGACGGCGTTGAGTTCATCTTCGGTACTGCTTTCAAGGAAGATATGCAGGATGAGATGACCATCACAGTCATCGCGGCAGGCTTCGACGACAGCGATATGCCTGCTGACGCTGTTCCTGCAGAGGGCGGCAGCGAGCTCGACGATATCATCCAGATAGACAATCCGCTCATTGACGGTCTCGGTCTCGGCGGCAACGACCCCAAGCCCGTATCGTCCAATACGGATTACGACCTCGACGATATCCTCAAGATTCTCGGTAACTGATTTAACAGAAAAGACGGCTGCACAAGAATGTGCAGCCGCTTTTTTATCATTTAAGGGACGCAAATATAGTAAAGTGCACTAAAATCAACTAAAAAATTCTACATTTTAATGGTTGAATTGAAATTGTATATGTGTTATAATTATTACAAGGCGTATTATCCCTTAATTTTTTTATTCCGCACTTGCTGCGGGGAACGGAGTGTACCATGGACGAACCAACCGTATTACGAACCACCAAGATCGGTGGAGGCTTTGTAAAAGAAGACGTACTTACTTACCTCGACGAGCTCAATTCCAAGATATCAGGTCTTGAAGCCGAGCTCAAGGAAGCAAAGGAATCAGGTCCCGCCGACCCGCAGGAGCTCCTCAAATACAGGAATCAGGTAGATAACCTTCAGGAGAAGCTCAATGCATCAAACAACGCTCTCAGAACAGCCAAGAAGGAGAACGAAGACCTCCAGAAGAAGGTTGCGGAGAGTGAGAAGATCATCGCTCAGCTCAGAGCAGGCGGCGGCGCTCCCACTGCTGCACACACTGCCGGCGGAGCTCAGATGAACGCTCAGACTCAGGCTGCGCTTGAGGCTGCAAAGAAGGAAATAGACAAGCTCAGAGCCGAGGTCAAGGCTGCAAACGAGAAGGCTGCCGCTGCTCCCGCAGCAAGCGCTCCCGCAAATGCACAGATAACCGCTGCTCTCGAGGCTGCAAAGAAGGAAATAGACACTCTCAGAGGTCAGCTCAAGGCTTCTAACGATAAGCTCGAGGCTGCCGAGAAGGCTGCTGCTGCCGCACCCAAGAATGCTGCTCCCGCAGGCAATCCCGCTGCCGAGGCTGAACTCGTCAAGGCTAAGCAGGAGATCACCAAGCTCACCTCCGACCTCGAGGCTAAGACTGCTCAGCTCGAGGCTAAGATAAAGGAAGCTTCCGAGACCGAAAACAAGATCGCTGAGCTCAAGAAGTCAGGCGAGAGCGCTGTGGCTGACGCTGTTGCCGAGGCTGTGGCTAAGAAGGACGCTGAGATAGGCGACCTCAACAAGGAGATCGCAGAGCTCAAGGCTAACGCAAGCAATCCTGCTGCTATGATGGGTACTCTGTTCGCAGAGGCTCAGAAGACTGTTGATACGCTCAAGAAGCAGGCTGAGGACGAGGCTAATGCCCTCACCAAGGAAGCCAAGGAGAAGGCTGATAAGGTCATCAGCGAGGCTCAGGCTAATGCTGACAAGACTATCAAGGAAGCAAGCGAGAAGGCTGAGAAGACTGTCAGCGAGGCTAACGCAAACGCTGAGAAGACGGTCAAGGAGGCTAATGCTACTGCCGAGAAGACAGTCAAGGAGGCTAACGATACAGCCGAGATGACAGTTGCGAAGGCTAATGCTGCTGCCGAGAAGACCATCAAGGACGCCAATGTTCAGGCTAAGTCTACTGTTGACGACGCTAACAGCAAGGCTGACAAGATAAACGCTATGTCCTCTACTGTACGCCTCATGCTCATCAACGAGATTGAGAGCGTAAATACAAAGTTTGCCGATATCAAGGCTGCTATGAGCAAGCTCACAAGTCAGGCTACCGACAGAATGGCTGAGGCTCAGAACATCATCGGCGAGGCACGCAACTCCATCGAGCCCGAGGACAAGGCTACAGTCGAGAGAGCTGACGCTCCGCAGGCTGCATTCGAGGCTGCAAAGGCTCCTCTCGGTACTGCTCCCGCGGCTGACGCTCCTTCCGCTAAGGATGGCGGCAAGAACTCCGTTGCCGATGAGGCTTTCGCAAGAGTATCGGGCGGCTCGTACAACAGCGGCGCAGGCAATAACAATAACAAGCCTGCTCACAATGGCCCCGTAAATAACAACAATAATAATTCGGCAGACAAGAACGCTGCCAAGAAGAACAACTTCAGCTTCGATATGTCCGACCTTCTGAAGGCGGCAGAGGAAGAGGCTGCTAAGGAAACTGAATAATCAATAGCTGTACCGTCGGTCCTGTCTGAACGGGACCGACGGGCGTTATTGTGTATCGCTCATCTGACAGCAAGGAGATGCCTGTGGAAGAATTGTCGGATAATGTCAATATGTACGGAAGTATGTCCGACGAGGAACTCGCGGACAGAGCCGTTTCAGATAAGCTCGCGTGTGAGGCGCTTATCCTCCGTTATACCAAGCTTATCTTTATCAAGGCGGCTGTGTTTTCCGCTTCCGAGGCAGACCGCGACGACCTCTGTCAGGAGGGGCTTATGGCTCTGCTGAGAGCTATATCGTCGTATGATGCAAGCAGGAACACGAAGTTCTCCACGTTTGCGGAGGTGTGCATCGTAAATCAGATGCGTACAGTCCGTGCGAGAGCGGCAAAGGCTCCCGCGGTGTGTGAGAATATAGACGATGTGAGCGAGGAGGTGCTCTCAGAGGAAGAAACTCCCGAGAGCATATATATGAACAAGGAGTTTTTCTCGGAGCTCAGACGCGCTGTCGAGACCGAGCTCTCGGGTACCGAGAGACAGGTGTTCGATTCGGTGATACGCGGGGCAAGCTACAGAGAGACTGCTTCAATGCTCGGTATAACCGAGAAGTCCGTCGATAACGCCATGCAGAGAGCAAGGCGGAAGATTCGGGCGTATCTTAAATGAAACCGAACTGTTCCCTTTGGGACAGCTCAGAATATGACCGGGTAGCTTAAATCAAGAGCGTTGTTTATCAAAGGTGTCGGTGTGAGTCCGGCTCGTGGTCCAAATATTATAAGCGAGGTATTAAAAATGTACGAAGACAAGACATTAGTCTGCAAGGATTGTGGAAACGAGTTCGTATTCACAGCAGGCGAACAGGAATTTTACGCAGAGAAAGGTCTCACACATGAGCCCCAGCGCTGCAAGGCTTGCCGCGACGCAAGAAAGAACGCAGGCAGAGCCGAGCGCGTTATGTATACAGGCGTCTGTGCAACCTGCGGCGGAGAGGCTAAGGTGCCCTTCGAGCCCAAGGACGGCAGACCCGTTTACTGCAGCGATTGCTTTGCAAAGCTGAATTCCGAGGAATAATTTAATAGTACAAGCACGGCGTGTCGGGCTTCGGCACGCCGAAATTTTTGATTTGCGGAGGTTTTTCTATGCTCGATATCAGATTGCAGACCTGCTTTGACCTCGTAGGCGGAGAGGGGATAGTGTGCGACGTCGGAACAGACCACGCCCTGCTTGCAGCAGAGCTGATACGCTCGGGAAAGTGCGGGCGCGTTATCGCGTCCGACATTAAGGAGGGGCCGCTCGATTCCGCGCGCAGGACGGTCGAGAAGTACGGCATTGCCGACAAGGTGGAGCTTGTGCTCTCTGACGGGCTGGCGAATGTGCCGCTCGACGGCGTCAGCGACGTAGTCATTGCGGGAATGGGCGGCGAGACTATTGCAGAGATAATCGGCAATTCCACAGCCGATAAGCCTGATAACATCAAATTCATACTACAGCCAATGACAAAGGTGGAGCATCTCCGCAAAAAGCTCTACGAATATCAGTATGAGATAACAGGGGAATATGCCGTAGAGGATAAAGACAAGATATACGTTATAATCACTGCGGAAAGGTCGGCTGATTGGAAACAGCTTACAGAGAGTGACGCTCTGTACGGATTCTTTGACGATAATGATGAGCTGGGAAAGAAATACCGCAGCCACGAAAAGGAGAGACTTGAAAAGATAAGCGCTTCGCTGAAAAGCGCAGGTGATATAAACGGTTCACAGCATTATGCGGCTCTGGCTCAGAAAATGGAGAGCGGAGGCGACATTATTGAAATAGCGGATATTTATCGCTTCCTTGACAGTCTTTATCCTTTCAGTCTACAGGAAAAATGGGACAACTCGGGACTTCTGGTGGAAAACTACGATATGAAGTGCAGCAAGGTCGTGCTTTCACTTGACATCACCAACAAGGTAATAGACGAAGCTTTTGAAAAGGGGGCGGAACTCATTATTTCTCATCACCCCGTTATATTTGAAGCCCGAAAGAGGATAACACGTAACGATCCTGTGTTCAGGCTCATAGAGCGTGAGATAGCGGCTATTTGTATGCATACTGACCTTGATATCGCAGCAGGCGGTACTAATGGCGTTATCCTTGAAAAGCTGTCGGAAAATCTGAAGCTTGCGGGTGAGCCCGAGCACTTTGAGGAGCTTGGCGTCGGAAACAGTTTGGGCTGGATAATAAATCTTGAAGAAGCGGTATCGCCAAAGCAGCTTGCTGAGATATGCAGGGAGATATTCGGCTGCGAGTATATTCGTATGAGTAAGCGCAGACACGGTATATCAAGGATAGCATTCTGTTCCGGTTCGGGGGGCTCCATGCTTGGGCTTGCGGCTGAAAAAGGCTGTGACGCGTTAATAACGGGCGACGTGAAACACGATGTCTGGATAGACGCAAACAATAATGATGTAGCGGTTCTCGACTGCGGGCATTTTCACACGGAGAACCTCGTCCTTGAGCAGTTACGCTATGTTCTTGAGAAGGAATTTCCGCAGCTCGACGTGGAGATAGCGGAGAGTTCCGTTGACCCGTGCGTGTACGTGTGAGGTGAGTCGATGAGCGTGCTCATATGTCCCGTGTGTGGCGGGATGCTCGAAAACACGGGGAGAAGCTACATCTGCGGGAAGCACCACAGCTTCGATATCGCGCGGAGCGGCTACGTGAATCTGCTGCTCTCGAAGCACGCGGGCAAGGCTGTCCACGGCGACAACAAGCTGATGGTGCAGGCTCGGCGCGACTTCCTCGACAAGGGCTATTACGTGCCGCTCTGTGAGGCGGTGTGCGGCGAAGCACTGAAATACACCAAAAACGGGAGCGTCGTGCTCGACGCGGGCTGCGGCGAGGGCTACTACACCTCTGCTGCGAGAGCAGGATTTGACAGGTCAGATATTGCGGTGAAGATGTACGGAGTTGACATCTCAAAGGTGGCGGTCGAGTACGCTGCCAAGCGGGACAAGTCAGTTAAATTTGCGGCAGCGAGCGTGTTTCACCTGCCTGTCGCGAGCAGCAGCTGTGACCTGCTCATCACGATGTTCGCGCCCTACTGCGGCGAGGAGTACCTCCGCGTGCTGAAAAGCGGCGGGATTATGATAATGGCTATCCCGTCCGAGAACCACCTGTGGGAGCTGAAGCAGGCGATTTACGATACGCCGTATAAAAACGAGGTCAAACCGTATGAGCTCGACGGCTTCGGGCACATCGGAGCCCGCCGCGTGACCTTCACGATGGAGCTTGGCAGCGGCACGGATATCCGCAGCCTGTTCTCAATGACCCCGTACTACTACAAGACGGGCAGGACTGAGCAGGAGCGTCTTGAAGCGTTGTCAGAGCTGACCGTGCAGGCAGATTTTGAAGTTTTGACCTACCGCAAGAAATGAGGAGAAATCTATGAAGATACTGGTCACAGGCGGAACCGTGTTCGCGAGCCGCTATACCGCCGAATTTTTCGCAGGCAGGGGTCACGAGGTATACGTTCTCAACCGCGGCAGCAAGCCGCAGTCCCCGAATGTACGCCATATCTGCGCGGACAGGTACTCGCTCGGCGACACTTTGAAGCAGTACAGCTTCGACGCCGTGCTCGACGTGACCTCCTACAACGCAAATGACGTCCGCACGCTGAACGAGGCACTGGGAGACTTCGGGAGCTACATCTTCGTCAGCTCGAGCGCGGTCTACCCCGAGACCCTGCCGCAGCCGTTCCGCGAGGATATGGAGTGCGGCGCGAACTCGATATGGGGAGCATACGGCACGGACAAGCTCGCCGCCGAAAACTGGCTGCGCGAGAATGTCCCGAACGCCTATATACTGCGCCCGCCGTACCTCTGCGGCGCGATGAACAACCTCTGCCGCGAGGCGTTCGTCTTCGAGTGCGCGGAGCTCGGCAGACTCTTCTTTGTGCCGAAAAACGGGCAGATGAGGCTGCAATTCTGCGATATCGGCGATATGTGCCGCTTTATGGAGCTCCTTCTTGAAAAGCAGCCCGAGCAGCGCGTTTTCAACGTCGGCTACAGCGAGACCGTCACCGTCGAGGAGTGGGTGAGGCTGTGCTATGCTGTTCTCGGCAGGGAGCCCGAGCTCCGCTTCGTCGGTGCGGACGTGCCGCAGCGGAGCTACTTCCCGTTCTATGACTACGAGTACGTTCTCGACGTGGAGGCAATGCGCGGCATAATGCCCGACCTCACGCCGCTCCCCGATAGTCTGCGCCGCTCGTATGAGTGGTACAGGGACAACCGCGGGCTTATCGTCCGCAAGCCGCTGCTCGACTTCATCGCGGCAAATTTGGAATAGGAGCACATTATGGTCACGAAAGTGGAACTGAAACGCGCGCTGGCGGAGCTCGGCGTCGAAAAGGGAATGATACTGGAGGTGCACAGCTCGCTGAGCAGCTTCGGGGAGCTCGAGGGCGGCGCGATGACGGTCATCGACGTGCTCAGGGAGCTCGTCACCGAGGAGGGCAGCATTTTTATGCCCGCGCTCAGGCTCAGCAGGGAGCTCCCGCTGACCGACGCCGACAGGGAGCTCGGCATAACGGTCAAGATAAAGGTGCTCGACCCCGACGCCGAAAAAACGGCTATGGGAGCGGTCGCGGATACGTTCAGGCAGCTCCCCGACACGCTCTGCGGACGCGACACGATAAGCACCGCAGGCTGGGGGAAGCACGCAGAAGAGGCTCTGACGGGCGGGCTCGACTACGCCATTCACCACGGCGGAAAGGCTCTGCTGCTCGGAGTTGACATCTACAAGCTGACCGCAATGCACTACGTCGAGCCGATAACTCCCACGGACATCACGGCGATGTTCGCACCGAGCGAAGCTATTGACCGCATATATCCGCCCGAAGAGTGGTTCGTCGAGGCGGGACACCCTCCCGTGAAGGCGTGGTACACCATACAGGCTGCCGCTTTTGAGAGGGGATTGATAAAAGAGGCGCAGATAGGCGATTGCAAGGCGATGTTCTTCGATATATGGTCGGTGGTGTCGCTGTATGAGGACGCATTGAAAAACGACCCCTACGGACTTTGGGGTATAAAACGAGAGGATTGATACTATGGCTCTGGACGGAGCATTTCTGTACGCAGTAAAAAACGAGCTGCAGCCGCTTGTCGGCGGACGCATCGAGAAGATACACCAGCCCTCACGCGAGGAGGTCGTCATCTCCATACGCACCCGCGAGGGCAGCAGGAAGCTCTATATCTCGGCAAATGCGGGCAGCGCGAGGGTACACGTCACCGAGAAGTCGGTGGACAACCCGCAGACCCCGCCGATGTTCTGTATGCTCCTGCGAAAAAGGCTTGGCAGCGGCAAGCTCCTTGCGGTGCGGCAGGACGGGCTCGAGCGCATACTCTTTTTCGATTTCGAGTGCGTGAACGAGCTTGGCGACATCGTGACGGTGACGCTTGCCTGCGAGATAATGGGCAGGTGCTCGAATCTTATCGTCATCGACCACGAGGGCAGGGTCATCGACAGTATCAAGCGCGTTGACGAGGAGATGTCCCGCGAGCGAATGGTGCTCCCCGGTATGAGGTATACGCTGCCGCCTCGCGACGACAGACTCAACTTCCTCACCGCAGAGCCCGACGAGATAACGGCACGTCTGCGCGAGGTGCAGCCCGCGGAGCTCTCAAAGGCACTGATACGCGTATTTGAGGGCATTTCTCCCGTGCTTGCCCGTGAGTGGACCTTCTTCGCGGGCAGGGGAGCGGAGCTCCGCAGCGATACCATAGACGGCGACCGGCTCGACCGCCTGCTCTTCGCGATAAAGCGTACACGGCAGCAGCTCACGGACGGCGAGTGCTGCTTCTGCATTGCCGCCGACAAGGACGGTATGCTCAAGGATTTCTCCTTTGTACGGCTCAACCAGTACGGCACGCTGATGCTGACGAGGGAGTTCGGCTCGGCGTCGGAGCTTCTCGACTGCTTCTACTTCGAGCGCGACCGCGCCGCACGTACAAAACAGCGCGCGAACGACCTGTTCAAGCTCCTTGTCAACCTCACAGAGCGCACCTCGCGCCGAATCTCCGCCCAGCAGCAGGAGCTTGCGGCGTGCGCGGAAAAGGACACCTACAAGCTGTGGGGCGACCTCATCTCCGCGAACATCTACCGCATACAGAAGGGCGACAGCTCGGCGGAGGTAGAGAACTTCTACGAGGAGGGCTGCCCGACCGTGAGCATAGAGCTTGACATCCGCAAGACGCCCGCGCAGAACGCGCAGAGGTACTACTCCGAGTACAAGAAGTGTGTGACCGCCGAGGAGAAGCTCGCGGGGCAGATCGAAAAGGGCGAGGAGGAGCTCGCCTATCTTGACAGCGTGTTCGACGCGCTCACACGTGCCGAGTCCGAGAACGACATCATTCAGCTCCGCCTTGAGCTCATACAGCAGGGCTATATCCGCTCGGGAGGCAGCAAGGCGAAGCCGCCGAAGGCTCTGCCGCCGATAGAGTACAGGTCGTCGGACGGGTACACGATACTCGTCGGGAGAAACAACTGCCAGAACGACCAGCTGACACTGAAATTCGCGGAAAAGAGCGATATATGGCTGCATACGCAGACGATAACGGGCTCGCACGTCATCATTGTTACCGACGGCGAGACTCCGCCCGACAAGACCATAGAGGAGGCTGCGGTTATCGCCGCAGTCAACAGCAAGGGACGCAATTCCACGCTCGTTCCCGTGGACTACTGCCTCGCGCGGTACGTGAAGAAGCCGTCGGGCGCGAAGCCCGGAAAGGTCATCTTCACCAACTACAAGACCGCCTTCGTCAAGCCCGATACCGAGCTTGAGCAGAGTCTTCGCGTATGAGGCTGACAGGTGAATTTTTCGCACGGGACGCTCTTGAGGTCGCGCCCGACCTCGTCGGGAAGGTGCTCGTCCGCAGACTGCCCGACGGCAGCGAGCTCCGCGAGCGCATCGACGAGACCGAGGCTTACCGCGGCGAGGAGGACAAGGGCTGCCACGCATCGAAGGGACGTACTCCGAGGACGGAGCTCCTCTTCGGCGAGAGCGGCAGGATATACGTCTACCTCTGCTACGGTATGCACTGGCTGATGAACGTGATAACGGGCGAGGACGGTCAGCCGCAGGGCGTGCTGATACGCGCGGGCGAGCTGCACGACGGTCCCGCGAAGCTGACAAAGTTCCTGCAGGTGGACGGCAGCTTCAACGGCGAGCCCATTGACGGCAATGAGCGGATATGGATAGAGGATGACGGCTCGCGACCGAGGATAAGGACGGCTCCGCGCGTGGGGATAGACTACGCGGGGGATTACTGGAAAAGCATAGAATGGCGGTTTATCGCAGAAAAGGAGGAGTAATGGGTGAATATACGCTCGACAGGCTACAGCTCGGTATATGAGAGAGGCTACAGGTTCACGCGCGGGACTGAGGGCGGCGTGTTCCTGCTCGTGCACGCCAAGAGCAGGATAGCCCTGAGCTTCGGCGGCAGGAAAGCCGTGCTCCCCGAGGATACCCTCATCATCTACGACGGCAGCTGCGAGGTCGATTACGCCGCCGAGGACGACTTCCTCATCTGTAACTGGGTCGTTTTCGACGCCGAGGGCGACAGCGAATTCTTCGAGCCGCTCGAGCTCATCTTCAACCTGCCGCTCCGCTTCACAGACACAGACTTTATCGACTCGCTTATGCGCAACATCACATCGGAGTTTTACTCCTTGAACAGCCACAGGCTGAAAATGACGGACGTTATGCTGAAAACGCTGCTGCTCAAGGTGGACGAGCAGTGCCGTCCGCGCGAGCTTAGCCAGTCATCGGCAGCCGAGCCGCACTACAACCTGCTCGTTGAGCTACGCGAGAAGATATACCGCAACCCACAGAAGAAGTGGAACGTAGACCTTATGGCGGCGGACGTGAGTATGTCGCGCTCGTACTTCCAGCACATCTACCGCGAGGTGTTCGGGGTGTCGTGTATGACGGACGTCATCAACGGCAAGATAGAGAAGGCGAAGGAGATACTCAGTGAGACGAGCTGTACCGTGTCGCAGGTGGCAGCGATGTGCGGCTACGACAACGAGGAGCACTTTATGCGCCAGTTCAAGAAAATAGTCGGAGTCACCCCTACGGGCTACAGGAAGAAAGCGGTCACCTGAAAGAACTCAGAGCTATGAGCTCAGTGTAGGGGCGGCGTTCCGCCGCCCGTGCCGTTTGTTTGTATCCCAACGGGCGCACGGAATGCGCCCCTACACGTTTCCATTGTACGGACACGCATTGCGCGTCCGTAAATCTCACGCATTCCCACGGACGACCAATGGTCGTCCCTACAATTGGTGCTTTGTCGGTATAATGTTGGGCGGATAATATCCGCCCCTACGTTTGGTATGGCTCGCGGGAAAAGATTTGACGTTTGTATGGGTAAGCAAGCTTGCGAGCGTCCGCGCGAACCGCCCGCGGGGGCTCCCCGTTAACCTGCTATAACATTTTTCGATAGGTATTGACAAATTCCTATCGATGTAGTATAATTAAACCATACCTTATCAAGAGCGGCGGAGGAAACAGGTCCTGTGAAGCCCGGCAACCTGATATTCAAGGTGCTAAATCCTGCGGTATATAAACCGAAAGATGAGGAGTATGAACAAGGTTCTGCGCGCGCGTCTTTCCGGACGCGCGTTTTTTGATAAGGAAATCTTTTTTTGGAGGAATAAATATGAGTAAGGTCTTTTTCACTTCGGAATCGGTAACTGAGGGTCACCCCGATAAAATATGCGACCAGATATCCGACGCCGTCCTCGACGCTATGCTTGAGCAGGACGAGAACTCGCGCGTTGCGTGCGAGACTGTGGTAACTACGGGTATGGTGCTCTGCATCGGTGAGATATCCACAAAGGCGAGGGTAGATATCCCCGCTATCGCTCGTCAGGTCATCACCGACATCGGCTACGACAGAGCAAAGTACGGCTTCGACGCCCACACCTGCTCGGTGCTCACTTCTATCGACGAGCAGTCGCCCGACATCGCTATGGGTGTTGACGAGGCGTTCGAGTACCGCGAGCAGAACAGCGACAGCGACGGTCTGTCCAACGGCGCTGGAGATCAGGGCATTATGTTCGGCTTCGCGTGCAATGAGACTCCCGAGCTTATGCCGCTCCCGATCTCGCTCGCTCACAAGCTCGCTCTCCGTCTCACAGAGGTGCGAAAGGACGGCACTCTGCGTTATCTCCGTCCCGACGGCAAGTCGCAGGTGACAGTTGAGTACGACGACGGCAAGCCTGTCCGCGTTGACGCAGTTGTAGTTTCCTCTCAGCACTCGGCTGACATCTCGCTTGAGCAGCTCAGACGCGACATCGAGGAGGTCGTTATCCGCGAGGTCATCCCCGCGAACCTCATGGACGAAAACACAAAGATATTCATCAATCCCACAGGCAGATTCGTAGTCGGCGGTCCTCAGGGCGACAGCGGTCTGACAGGACGCAAGATAATCGTTGATACATACGGCGGCTATTCGCGCCACGGCGGCGGAGCCTTCAGCGGCAAGGACCCGACGAAGGTCGACCGCAGTGCGGCTTACGCGGCACGCTATATCGCCAAGAACATCGTTGCGGCAGGACTTGCCGACAAGTGCGAGGTGCAGCTCTCCTACGCTATCGGCGTAGCTAAGCCCATATCCATACTCGTTGACACCTTTGGCACAGGCAAGGTGGACGAGGACAAGCTCTCCGCGGCTGTAGCAGAGGTATTCGACCTCCGTCCCGCGGCTATCATCAAGATGCTCAGCCTCAGAAAGCCGCAGTACAGACAGCTTGCGGCATACGGACATATGGGACGCGAGGACCTCGGCGTTGCATGGGAAAAGACCGACAGAGTCGATGCACTCAAGGCTGCATTAAAGTAAGAGTAAGGGCGCACAATTGTGCGCCCTTTTTGCTGCGCGGGCGGATAATATCCGCCCCTACTAAAAATGTTTTATCTCTGTAATTGTGACAGACGCGGGAAAAGACTTGTGCTCTGTATGTGTGAGCGAGCTTGCGAGCGACCGCGTGAATCGGCGGCGCGGACACCGCGCAAAAAGTTAACAGAAAATTTACCTTTGATGTCACCTTGTTATTGATTTGATGGTTGAAATCGGCAGCAAAGAGTGATATAATTATTATATGGTGTATGATGATTCGGATATGATGCTAAATTTCATTTTAAAGCTGGTGAGAAGATGCTGAACGGACGCAAGGTCGTTTCACTGTGTACGACACGACTGAATGACATTGACAATATAAGATTTATTATGCAGCTGAACAAGGGACTGAAAGAGCTTGATTCCACCCTGTTTATCTATAACGTCAATATCGACCTATACTGGAGCGACGAGAATATCCGCGCAGAAGCAGCCGTTTTCGGACTCGTTGATTATAATGTGACCGATGTGCTCATCATAATGTACGAGAGAATAAAAAACAATACTATCACGGATAAGCTTATTGATGAAGCAAAGAGGCACGGCGTCCCCGTCATCATCGTCGATGGCGTGCGGGAGGGCTGTATAAGCATATGCTTCGACTACAAGAAGGGCTTCGAGGAGGTAGTGCGCCACGTCATCGAGTTCCACGGAGCTAAAAAGCCGCATTTTCTCGGCGGCTTCAAGGACAATATCTTCTCCGAGGAGCGCAAGGACGTATTCAGAAAGGTCATTGAGGAGAACGGGATAAAGTTCACCGATGATATGGTAAGCTACGGCAACTTCTGGGCTAAGCCCGCGCGTGACGCGATCGAGGCTCTGCTCGCGACGGGAAATATCCCCGATGCCGTGATATGCGCGAACGATATTATGGCGATCAATACGTGTGCTGTGCTGTTCGAGCACGGCTACAGAGTGCCTGATGACATCATCGTCACGGGCTTCGACGGCATCGACGAGATAAACCTCTCTATCCCGCGTATGACCTCGAGCTACTGCGGAGCCGCTGCGTCTGTCCCGAAGCTGCTTGAGGTTATCAGGAAGCTTTACGAGGACGGTACGACAACGGGCGAATACCTTGTTGAGCCCGAGCTTGTGATAAATAATTCCTGCGGCTGCGACCACATCGACGAGGCTATGCGCGACGGCGTTATCAGGAGCTTCAACGACCGCTTCTACCGCTATCAGGACGACACTATGGTCCTGAATGCCATTGCCGAGAATATGCAGAGCTGTACCGACATAGTTGACTGTGCCTGCAAGCTCTTCACTGATACAATAAGCAGTATGACCTGCATCATCAACAAGGACTGCATCGACTGCAACAAGAACTACTTCGCAGCGAGCAGCCGTATGCAGTTCCCGAGCGAGATGTTCGTGTTCTTCGACAGCGACCTTGAAACGTTCAGACAATGCCCATTCAACCGCAGGGACATCATTCCCAATCTTGACAAGGTGCTGAAGGGCGGCACCCCGCTGATATTTAACGTCATATCGTATATGAACGTGCCGCTCGGCTACGTGTGCTTCCACTTCGATGACTACGACATAGTCGATTTCTGCAAGATACCGCAGATAGTCAACACCATAGGAAGCGGTCTCGGCGGATATGTAAACCTCAAGTATCAGCTCTATCTCACGTCGCGTATCGAGAGGATGTACAAGTACGACGCGCTGACGGGACTGTACAACCGCCTCAGCTTCAACAACGAGTTCGAGCAGCGCAAGCGTGAGCTTATGGGCGGGAAGGTGCCGATAACCGTCATTCTCGTGGATCTCGACGGGCTAAAATACATCAACGACAACTACGGTCACGGTGCGGGCGACAACGCTATCCGCACCGTTGCGGAGGCGCTGAGGGACTCCGTGCCCGATGACGCGATATGTGTCCGCTTCGGCGGAGACGAAATGCTTGCGGTCATCACGGGCGAATGTGTGCCCGAGCAGATAAAGTACGACATCAACCGCAAGTTGAACAGGTACAATGTCAAGGAGGGCAAGCCCTACCTTATCGCGGCGAGTATGGGCGTATTCCGCACGGATTCCACACAGAACACGGATTTCGAGTTCCTCGTCAAGGAGACCGACGCGGATATGTATGCGGAAAAGCTTGCCAAGCGCAGACATCTGAGCGAATAAGTATAAAAGGGCTGTTGGGAATACAACAGCCCTTTTTTTTCGGGATGCTTCCCGCCCTCCTGCAAGGGCTCTGTCCTTGACCCGCCAAAGGCTCTGCCTTTGGAATCCGCTGGGACGCTGTCCCAGACCCTGCCAAAGGGCACAGCCCTTTGGAATCCAACTACGTTGACGCTCGCAAGCTCGCTCGCTCTGTACAAAAGTCAAAGTCTGCTTTCGGCGGGAAACAAATACGTAAACAACGTTGATTCAACACATTGTAGGGAACGCCGTGCACGGAATTCCGTTTTTGGCAAAGAAGAAAAGGGCTCCGAGGAGTCCTTTTCTTCTATCATTATATCCAAGGGGAAGCTGGCTGAAATTATACCTCGGGGAGGTCTGTGATAACGCCCGCGTCGAGCTTCTGTATCGTGAGGGCGTCCCTTGCTGTCACGCCGTCGCCTCTGTTGTAGACGTCAGCGTTGTCAACAGCCTCGGGAGTGAGTGCGTACTTGTCCTTGTTGGCTACGTACTGGAGGATAGCTACTGCGTCCGCGATAGTGACCTTCTTGTCGAGGTTTACGTCGCCGAGAAGAGCAGCCACGGGAGTTGTTGTAGTCTCGCTCGCAGTAGTTGTAGTTGTCGTCTCGGGAGCTGTGGTAGTTGTCGTCGTAGTAGTGGTAGTCTCAGTTGTAGTTGTAGTCGTGGTGGTCGTTGTCTCAGAAGCAGTGGTAGTAGTCTCGGGAGGCGGAGTCTGTCCGTCGCCGTATACTGCGGGAGCGGAGCTCTGCGAGATACCCGAAGCCATATGGTAGCCGAGCGACTTGTATGTGCCGTTCGTCTCCGCGAAGCCCGCGGGCTTGGGAGAGCCGTCCTCGTTTCTCCACGCGGTGTGGAAGTCCGTACCCATAGCGGGAACGTTCAGCGTGATGAAGTCGCTGTCAGCAGGAGTTACCACGTCGCCGAGCTTAGCGCCGTTTGTCATAGTCGTGCTCGACTTCGCGAAGTAATACTTGCTGTTGTAGTAGATGGAATTCGTCATATTGCCGACAAACTTGTCATTCGCGAGCTTTATGCCTGCCGCATTGGTCTTTGATACCTTAGAGGTATTGGTATAGGACATCATACCGTCGAAGGTCGCGGAGGTATCACAGCGATAAACCATATAGTTAGCCTTGCCCTTGCCGCCGATACCGTTGTTGTAGGCTGTGCAGTTCTTCATATCGCCGAACTTGGGGTTGTTGTTGTCGGTGAAGCCGCAGTTGAGGTTCTCGAAGGCGAGGCAGTTCTCGACCTTGTGGCGCGTGCCGACTCCGCCGCCGCCGAGCTTGAAGCCGTTGCCGTCGCAGTCGCCGTAGCCCTTGCCGTCCTCGGTGAAGCCGTTGCGGAAGGCAATACAGTTTTTGATAGTTACCACGCCGATAGGACCTGTTGCCTCCTTGGCGTAGAGGTCCCAGCCGTCGTCGGAGTTGTTGTAGGCGATACAGCCGTCGAAGACGTTGCCCTCGCCGCAGGTGAGCTTCGCCGCGAAGCCGTCGGCGTTCTCCATTGTGGCGTCGTCGCAGTTGTTGCGGGACGTGCAGTTCTTGACGAGGTTATTGGTGGGCCACTGGGCTATAGTGTTGTAAGAGCCGTTGAGGCGGGATATCTGCAAGCCCGTGTCCTGATTCTTCTCGAATACCATCATCTCGATGATGTTGTTGTCGCCCGAGAGGAGCATACCGTTGTCGCCTGCATTGGCAATGGTGAAGCCGTAGAAGTGCCAGTAGCTTCCGTCGAGGACAAAGCCTCTCGCGGAGGCGTCAACAGCCTGTCCCGTGAAGTCGAACGTTACCTTAGCTCCGGGGTAAGCGGCGATGGTCTTGTACTGCCCCTGCGCTCCCGAGTTCGACTCCTCGATATTGATAGTGTTCGTGTATTTGTAAGTGCCCTCGAGGAGGTAGATATAGCCTCCAGCCTGCACGTTCTTTATAGCTGTGAGGACGTCTGTGGGCGAGTTAACGGACTTGCCGTCTCCACCGCCGTCAGGAGAAGCGAATATGGTCTTTTCGCCGTAGACAGGCGATTTGCCGTTGGTCGTGGGCGGTGTATAGGTGCCCTGTGATGTTGTTGTCGTAGTAGTTGTTGTGGCGATATCGGTAACGACGGGAGCCTGCGTTGTCGTAACAACGGGCTGAGTCACAGTTGTAGTCGTAACAGTGGGAGCGGGAGTGTTGTCCTCCTTGAAGCCGCTTCCGATAGCCGTTATCTTGTCCTTGTAGCTGACGAGTGCGCTCTTGAGAGCGTCGTTCACGGCTGAGCTCGCATCGTCAACGGAGTTGTCGAACGTCCACTTGAAGTCGCCGCCGTCAACGCGTCCTGCACCTGCCATAACGATGGCGGGTACGTTCTCGGCGCTGTCGGGAGTGTAGCTGTACATTATGCTCGAATCGGTGTCGAAGTTGTTGTAGGTGGTGCCGCCCTGCTTAGCCTTTGCGTTGGCGGGGACCTTCTCATTGCGCGAGGAAGCATCATACGCGTCGAACTCCGTGCCGTTCTGCTGGTATGTGACGTAAGCCTTCTGACCTGTCATATAGTTGCCGAAGGACTTGATAACGCCGCCATCCTCGCTCGAGAACGTAGCGTTTGCCGTACCCTCAGCGATGTCAGTGCCCTGCATGGAGATGAGCATGGGCTTTGCGCAGCTGCGGAAGTAGTTGTTCTCTACGAAGCACGAAGCTCCCATAGTAACGCCCACGCCGTACTTGGCATTGCCGTCGAAGTAGTTGTTGTAGCAGTGTACCGAGCAAGTCCTGATTCGCGGGTGGCGCGAATCAGAATGGTCGTACCAGTTGTGGTGGTACGTGATGTAGTTGCTCGTAGTCTCATCCTTCATACCCTGAAGATTGCACTTTCCGTTATCCCAGAAGTGGTTGAAGGAGTGAGTGACGTAGGTAGACTTCTTGGTGTCGAGAGCTCCGTCGCCCTTTTTCTGGTCGGCGTCGGAGCCTGCGTCGCCGTAGAAGAAGTCGCAGTTGTGCACCCATATATGGTCGTTGCCCTGCTGAAGTCCGCAGTCGTCGCCCTCGCTGCTGTTGCAGTTCATAAAGCCGAGATTGCGTATCTCGCAGTTCGATGTGTTCTTGAGTACGAGTCCGAAGCCGTTGAAGGTGGCGTCGCTGCCGATGCCCTCGATAGTCAGACCGCAGGTAGCAGTGTCAACGTAGAGGTCGCCCTTCGTCAGCACGGACGGGTCGGTGATGTTGCCGATGAAGCGGATACATACGGGTCCGACCTTGGTGTTGCTCTTGAGGTTGAGTATGATGTTCTGGACTCCTGTGAGCTGTGTGCTGTTGCCCTTCTTGTCGGGGAGAGTAACGCTCACGCTGTCCTTGTTCGCATTCGTTACGTATACGACGGTCGCATTCGATTTGAGTGTGCCGTCCTCGTTGTAGGCACCCGAGGAGGTGCCGTTCTTGAAGCCGAAGCCCTCACGCTTGTGAGCTGTCGCTGTCGCTGTCGCCTGACCTGCCTTCGAGCCGTCCTCGCTGCCGTTTATCACGGGAACTATCTTCATAGTGTGGCTGCCTGCCTTCAGACCCACGGCGTCGGCTCTCATATAGCCCGCGTACTGTCTGATGAGCATGGAGTCGATCTTCGCGCCGTCAACGTAAACGTTGTAGCCCGAAGCTCCCGAAACTGATGACCACGTTGCATACATACCCTCGCCGTAACCCACAGCTGAAAGCACCTTGACGCTGCTTTCAGCTGCGACGGCTGTCATAGCCGTATCAGAGAGGTTAGATATGAATGTGCCTGTGAGCGTACCTGTTGCCGCCGAAACGGACATTACCGCGGAAAATACCGCCGCGGCTGTTCTCTTTGCAAGTAAAGAGTTTTTCATTGTTCATTCCCTCCGTCTTATGCCGCTCCCTACCAACGGAGCGGCTGACATTCTGCGGGAGGAGAAGTGGACTATTACACATTCTGCTCCCCTTTTTCCCATGATTCCATTATATACCATATAAATTCAATTTTCAATGATATATAGTCCTCATTAACTGAACTATCGTGCTTCAAGTTAAAATTTGTTATACACGATAAATCATAAACTAACTGTTGACGGCTTCAACTGCCGCTTTTTGCAGAGGTGTCCGTGGGGATATAAAAAGGACCGCCAAAGGCGGTCCCTACACATTTATTTAATCACAGCAAATGCCTGCTTCAGATTCGACACGGGGATTATCTCGATATCGTAGCTCTCCTTGTCGATGGCGGACATACACTGCTTCGGTACAACGACCTGCTTAAAGCCCATTCGTTCGGCTTCGCGTATGCGCTGCGAGGCGTGCGAAACGGAGCGGATCTCGCCGCCGAGACCTATCTCCCCGAAGGCAACGAGCTCCTCGTTGATCTGCTTGTCCATTATGCCCGAGTACAGCGCCATAGCGACGGGCAGGTCTGCGGCGGGCTCGTCGAGGCGGAAGCCGCCGACGATGTTGAGGTAGACGTCGAGGCTGCCCATAAATATGCCGAGCCTCTTTTCGAGCACGGCAATTATGATGTTGAGCCTGTTGAAATCGAAGCCCGTAGCCATTCTCCTCGGAGCGGCATAGCTCGTCTTTGCGGCGAGTGCCTGCACCTCCGCGAGGATAGGTCTGCTGCCCTCCATAACGCAGGCGACGCACGTACCCGAGACGTTGAGCGGTCTGCCCGAGAGAAGCATCTGCGAGGGATTGGCGACCTCCGCGAGCCCCTTGTCGAGCATTTCAAACACGCCTATCTCGTTTGTCGAGCCGAAACGGTTCTTGACGGCGCGCAGCAGGCGGTAGCTCTGATGGCGCTCGCCCTCGAAGTAGAGGACGGCGTCCACGATGTGCTCCATCACCTTCGGACCCGCGATAGCGCCGTCCTTGTTGATGTGTCCGACGATGATGACGGGTATCTCCTGCGACTTGGCAGTGCGCATAAACAGGTTCGTACATTCGCGCACCTGAGTGAGGCTGCCTGCGGTCGAGGATATGCGGCTGATGGTCATAGTCTGTATCGAGTCGATGATGACGATGTCGATGTTGCTGCCCGCTATCGTAGCGGCAACAGCCTCCGCGTCGTTTGCCGTGAGGATGTAGAGGTTCTCGGTATCGACCCCGAGCCTCTTCGCGCGGAGCTTTATCTGCCGTGCGGATTCCTCGCCCGAGACGTACAGCACCGAGTGCTCCTCGCCGAGAAACTGGCAGATTTGCAGCAGCAGCGTGCTCTTGCCGATACCGGGCTCTCCGCCGAGCAGCACCAGCGAGCCCTTGACAAGTCCGCCGCCGAGCACGCGGTTGAGCTCGCCGACGCCTGTATCATAGCGGACATCGCTGTCCGCACCTATATCCGCGAGCTCGAGAATGCTGTCGTAGAGGTCGGGAGCGCTCGCGAGGGAGGCATTGCCGCCCGCGGAGGAAGTGTCCGCGAGCTCCTCCTCGAAGCTGTTCCACGCACCGCAGGACGGGCATTTCCCGTTCCATTTCGAGCTCTCGTACCCGCACTGATTGCAGGTGTATACATATTTCGACTTAGCCATATTTATACCAGCGAGGCGTCAATGCCCGTGCTCGTGAGAGCAAAGCGTCTGCCCGCCTCCATAATGCTGCCCGAGCTTGTGTACTTGTCGGCTGTGAAGGCGCTGTCAGCGAGGCTCCAGTAGGTCATACCCGTCTCGGATTCGGAGTAGAAAACGAGGCATCCGATATCGAACATCAGCCTGCCGTATCTGCCGTACTCGCCGTCGAGCTGCTCGATGTCCTCGCCGCTGAAGTAGTATATCCTGCACGCGGAGTCGGGAGCCGAGCCCAAAGAAACGATTATCTCGGGCGTATCGTCGCCGTTGAGGTCGCAGAGCTCGAATGCGGCGTCCTTGTTGTCCTCGCCCATTTCCTCGGCTATCTCAAGGAGCTTCTTTCTGCACGTCGCCTTTCTGCCCGAGCCGAGTACAGCTCCCCAGCTCTCGGCGCGGCGGATAGCGTAATTCAGCGAGTCGTCGCCGAAGGTGTACTTCCTGCCGAGGTGCATAGTCAGTGAATCAACGTACTGCACGAGTGCGGCTTCGTAGTCGCGGAGAAGCACCTCCTCGCCGTTTATCACGTGCTTGATGGAAACGCCCTCGGAGGCGGAATCGGAGTTGTCGCTGTAGGTGAGGAAATCGGCGAGCTCGCCGTGGTCGAACTGCCTGAACTTGCCGATGAGGAAGCCGTCGCCGTGGTATTCCTCGCGAATGAGCCCGAACTCGGGGAGGTAGTCGAATTCGCCGTTATAGCCCGCCGTGCCGAGCGCGGTGAGAGCTCCGTCGGAATATGTGTATATATCGCAGACTGCTGTCTTGTCCGTACCCTGTGAGATGATGAGCTCGGGGTTGCCGTCGCCCGTCATATCGAAGAGGTCGAAGGCAGAGTCGGAGCTGAACGTATCCGAGCCCTTGAACTCGTCGAGCTTGCTTTGGTAGGAATTCTGCCACTTGAATGAGATGTCCTCGGGGGAGACAGCCTGCTCGCTTGAATCCGACTGTGACGGCGAGCTTGACTTTGCGTCGGAGCAGCCGACAGCACACACAGAGACGGTCATTACAGCCGCGAGAATGATAGGTTTGATTGATTTCAACGTTAAGACCTCCGTTTTGTTGTTATATATCTGTCTTATATTGTATCACATTGACGCCGAAGTGTCAATGATAACGGGAGATTAAAAGCGCGCTTTGTGACCGCAATGCTCATACAGCAGTAATATGTCGACCTACAGGTGACACCTTTTGATGTAAGTTACAGCAAAATATTGAAAATAGACAAAAATTATGCTATAATATAATAAATTGTGTGGGAGATGTGAGGCGTGACATACGATGAAGCAGTAGAAATACTTGAAGGACTATTCAGTGCACCTGAAATAAAAGAAGAGGATGAACCATTGTTTCTTGAATGCTTTATGTTCCTTGCCACCGAGGAAGGGCGCGACCTGCAAGGTGAGGCACAGTTTTATCTTGGTGAATACTACTGCGGTTATGAGCTTGCCGAAAAGTATTGGCTTATGTACGATAATAGATTTTATGAGATTGAATCAATCGACGATAAAGACGGGATTATCGTCAGATTCGGCGACAAGTGGTTCAGAAGCGTGGAGGATTTTTATCTTGATGCAAAGATAGGAAGTGACTCTATTACTTCGCTTGCAGAGGATATTGATTTTATTGAGGTGATAACCTAATGGAGATAGTACATATTGCCGCTGGCGATTATCCAAAATATGAAGCTCTGCTATTGCAGCGCGACCAGCTGAAAAAGGAAGCATTGCTGTATCGCCGCGCTTACATCCGCGAATTCGGCGAGCTGATAAACAAAGTCTTTGAGAAGAAGATAGAGTGCATAAGGCTGAAAAAATCCATAGCATTCTGCCAGATCGCACGTAATAAGGGACAGAAGCCCGATATTGCTGCTATGAACGAGTATATCGCTCAGCAGATGAAGGAATACCGTCAGCAGCTCGATGATATGGTAAATGAGCTCAACAGCACTAAAAAAGATACCACTATCAGTCCTGCCGATGCAAAGGAGATAAAAGCTATATACCGCAAAATTGCACGACAGCTTCACCCTGATATGAGCACTCTTACCGCCGAACATCCCGAATTGCGTGAGCTGTGGGAGCATGCCTCCCTTGCCTATGAATGTAACGACCTTAAACTTCTGAGAGAGACGGATTTCCTCGTTCAGCAGGCAATAGCCCAGCTCGGAGAGGAGAGCTTTACAGTCACTATCCCCGATATCGGCTCACGCATTGCTGAGCTCGAACAGGAGATACATACCATAATAACCACCGAGCCATATTCATATAAGCTGGTGCTTGACGACAAGGACGAGACAGCCGACAGAAAAGCTGCCTATGAGACTGAGCTGACACAGTATACCGAGTACGAAAAGCAGCTCCGACAGCAGCTTGATATACTCACAGGAGGTGCGCTATGAATGAACTTGCTGAGATAAAGAAAAACGAGATCGCAGTCGCCGCGGAGAACGGTCAGATAGGAGAGCTGCTGAAGCCGCTTATAAACGAGATACATCTGTTTGATTCGTACATAGCAGGCACGACGCATCTGAGCGACAAGACCGTTCTTGACGTGATAAAGGTCGGGGACAAGCTGACTTTGCAGCGTGAGGACAACAAATTCGACAGCAACGCCATTCTGATATTTGCCTCGGACGGGCGAAAGGTCGGGTATGTTCCCGAGAAGGACAATATCATTTTCGCTCGCCTTATGGACGCAGGGAAAATGCTCTCCGCGCAGGTCAGGAACATCGACATTAAGGGCACTTTCCACAAAATAAGTATCGGCATTTATCTTGTGGATTTCTGAGAGGTAATAATTAATGTGTACTCAATAACCGCCGTTAGGCGGTTATTGCCCCGAACTTCGTTCGGGGTGCGCAAATTCTTTGATAATATATGGGATTTGCGCATCACATTAATTACGATAGCTTTTTAGAGCGTTATTTAAGTGCTGCTGATGAACTTGTTATTGAAAAATCAGCGAAGGTGATATACCTGACTAAAATAGAATGGCGCCGAAGGACAGCAAGAGGATTGAGGCTTGCTATGTGCTCAATGCACATACATCTGATTGCATAGTTGTATATACTGCCGATTTTTATTAAATAAATGTGAAATTATTTTTGTGCAGCTTGAACAGAAGAACTCCGGGGATTATAATTAATGTGTACTCAATAACCGCCGTTAGGCGGTTATTGCCCCGAACTTCGTTCGGGGTGCGCAAATTCTTTGATAATATATGGGATTTGCGCATTACATTAATTGATGTCAAGCTCATTTTGCCCTAAAGGGCAAAACAAAGCGCAAGAAAAATCATAAAAGCTATTATTATTCTTGCACTTTGACAACTCAAAAATGCCTTTTAAAAGCTGTATATA
>Ga0129307_1000658_pt1 | contig 49367 bp, 46 predicted proteins | sample P1105metagenome_FD_94437 | JGI IMG/M metagenome (GOLD analysis project Ga0129307, IMG submission 94437) | Capybara group fecal microbial communities from Wisconsin, USA - P1105 metagenome | ecosystem: Host-associated > Mammals > Digestive system > Large intestine > Fecal | place: USA: Wisconsin...
CATTAAAGAAAACATTGATATCGTTGAACGATTTTTGCACATATTGGGAAAGGGAATTATTGAAGCGAGCAGAAGATATCATTCTTGATTTAAGAATGTATAAAATCCATTATGAAAAAAAAGAAAAGAAAATTGTATCAGATGGTATAGGTATACCATCCAGTGTAGAGGAAAGTTTTTTAAAGAAAATGAATTCTACGCCACTTCAGACTCTTTTTTCAAGGGTGAATGCGTTAGTGCCAATAAGTGACATAGACATCGACGAACTAAATAAGATGGTGGGTGTCAAGTTTTCGCCCTTGTCTATTGCTGGAGAGATATTTTTTCTTTTCTAGAAGTGGCAATTCATGAATTTCGGTAGGTTCAAATGAACCCGTGGCGATTCAAAGTGAGCCACGCCAAGATGCGAGTAGTTTAAGCGGTCATAAAAACTATGGTTTGACTATGATTCATGGCAAAGATTTGCTTCACTTTGCGCGACTTTTCCATCTGGCCCGATTTTCTGTAAAATGGCCGGAGTTTCAGTAGGTTGGCAAACTGGAGCAAACCGAAATATTTTGATGAGGTTTTGGAGGAAGAAAATGCCGATAAAAGTTTTATTTGTCTGCCACGGCACCACGTAGTTAGGGGCTTGCATGCGGAGGTATAACTGTGGAATAATGCAGCATATCTATCATGCTAAATATTTTCTTACAATCAAAGAACTACGTTTGAAGAAAGATTAATTTTTGTAGTTTAAAGGAAACAAAAAATGATATAAGTGTTGTATGCCTGCTATGGTAGTAACTAAACACAAGCCGTTATCTTATACGATTGGAGACGTATGGAAAACACTAGGTTCCTCGCCGTCCTTGGCGACATTACAAAAGATCATAAAGTTCAGGCCATTGTAAACGCTGCAAACACTAGTCTTCTTGGCGGGGGCGGAGTGGATGGTGCTATTCATAGGGCAGCAGGGCCGGAATTGTTGGCGGAGTGCCGCATGCTTAACGGATGCAAGACGGGGCAAGCAAAGATTACAAAGGCTTACAATCTTCCTTGCGAGTATGTGATTCACACACCGGGGCCTGTATGGAACGGGGGAAGGTTACATGAAGCAGAGCTTCTGGCTTCTTGCTACAGGTCATGCCTTGAGATTGCCTTAGATAAGGGTATTAAAAGCATTGCATTTCCTTCTATATCAACGGGAATATACAGTTACCCTCTTGAAGAGGCATCGGAGATAGCTGTTAGGACGGTTAAAGAGTTTGTTAAAGAGCATCCGGGTTCTTTTGACGTGATAAAATGGGTTCTTTTTGACGATAGGACGCTTCAGGCTTATGAAGATAAGTTGGTAAAGATTAATGCATAGATTTAGAGAAATAACGGATAAAGACAATGTAACAATCGCTAAAATCATTTGTGATAACCTTAAGGCCGTAGGGCTTGATATACCGGGCACCGCATACTTTGACGAGGGCCTTGACAGGTTCTTTTTGAAGGAATTGTAAAGAGGAAACATCTTATAAGCTTTTGCTTGACAAATGTCAAGTAAAAGCTTATTTTAATATCAGAGAAAAACACTTGACAACTGTCAAGTAAAATGAGGGATAGCTATGAAAGATATTATTTATGAACTTAACGATATGAGGTACCTTAGCTGGGCTAAGACACGTAAGTCTTCAGGCACAGCGGGTTCTTTTTTGAAATCATGCGACGATACGGGGAAAAGGAAGAAATACTATAAGCTCTCCGACAGTGATCCGGTTTACGGGATTACCGGCCACGAGTGCGTGAATGAAATTGTGGTGCAAAGGCTAATGGACTTGTTTGGGATTGAACATCTTAAGTACACACTAATCCATGCCTTAGTCACTATCGAGGGTAAAGATTATGAGACGTATCTTTGCGAGTCGGATGACTATAAGAATGCTGACGAAGGAAAGGTTTCTTTGGAAGATTATTATTCAATAAAAAGGATTAGTGGGGAGTCTCCGTTTGAGTTTTGTAAGAGAATGGGATGGGAGCAGTATATCTATGAAATGCTCTTTATAGACTATCTTGTGCTTAATAGAGACCGCCATGGCGCAAACATTGAAGTGTTAAGGGATTTAAAGACAAAAACTGTCCGCCTGGCACCGCTTTTTGACCATGGGCTTAGCCTTGTGTGCAGATGCCACTCTAAAGATGAACTGGATGTTTTTGATGTGCTTGAAGATAGAAAAGTGCAGGCATTTGTGGGAACATCCAGCACATTTGAAAATGTAAACTTGATTCCAAAATCATTCTTTGAAAAGCTTCATAAGCTACAGAAGGCTGATCTAGACAGCATTTTTGAAGGCTTAGATACGATTATCGGGAAAGAGTACATCGATAAAATGCGTAGCATGATATGGGAAAGGTGGTGTAAGCTTGGTTACATTTGAAATACATGATAAAGCTTTAGAGGGCAGGCTCTTAGGCTACCTTTTCTATTATGAAAGAAGCAAACGTTTCTTTTCAGAGCTTCTTAGCGATACCGATGAGTGGACATGTCCTTTCATATTTTCGGGGCATGTAGAGAAGAAAAATTACAGCATTGATTCTATCTGGAGCGGTAAGTTTGTGGCCCAGCGCATCATTCCGCCCGACAGGCAGAATATCGGGACGATTCTTAGAGAGAATGGTTTAAAAGAGTATGATGAGTTTAAGCTTTTACAATTAAGTGAGGGAAGGTGCGCTCAGGATGAGATATACCTTGTGAGGGTGCCTGAAAAAGATATAGTTAAGGAAATCACGGATCGATTTAATAAAAAGGTATTGGATGTTATGGCACTTAAGGACAACAAGGTGCTTGTTTTCTTTAAGGATGATAAGAGTGTGATTCTTGATATCGGTAAGCTTTGCAAAGAAGACAGGCTTTACGGAAATATCTTAAGACGAGAAGAGATATTTAGAAACGTACGTGTGTCCCCCGGCGGAAACGGAATTGAGTGGGGGGAAGAGCGGTTTATCCAAGCTAATGTGATTAGAAAAGAAGGAAAAAACGCAGAAATAGCTTATGGCGATGTTTGCGGATTTGTGAAAGAGCGCTTAATTGACACCGCAGAAACCGCGAAAATCCTTAATTGTTCAAGGCAGTATATAAAGCAGCTTACGGATCAGGAAAGGCTTACGCCCATAAGAGAAGGGGCAAACTCAAACACTTACTTAAAGGCGGAAGTAGAGAGAGAAGGTTAATATCTTAGATTAATTGTAAAGGCCTCGATGCTGTTGCATCGGGGCCTTTCTTTATAAACCTTCCACCGCATTTTTAGAGCCGAAGTTTCTTACATGCTCGATGCCTTCTTCGGATACCGAGCGGCGTCCGTATTTCTTTTTATCTTCCCCGATGGGGCAAACCGCTGTGCACTTACCGCAAGGGTACCTGAATTCCCCTTTAAGCTGCTGGTGGTAAAGGGCGCATTTATGCTTATCCATGTCGGCCGCAACTCTGTCATCCCTGGGAGTGAAGGCTTGAACCGGGCAGTTTATAACGCACTGCTTACATTTAATGCAGATGCTTTTTTCTATCACTTTATCAGGCGTTACAACTGCATCTGTTATAACGCTTACGATTCGCATTCTGGGGCCATATTCTTTAGATAAAAGAGTGTGGTTCATGCCGATAGTGCCAATGCCTGCATAATAGCCTGCGATTACGTGAGAGAAGGCTGCCTCAGGCTTTTTAACAAGCACCGATATGTCACCGTAACAATCCCTTGGAAAAAAGTGGGCGCGATACCCTAAGGTGTTTAAAAAATTTGCAATTCTGTAAGCTGTCTCATCTAGCATTCTGTTTGTGGTGTTGTATAGCTCAGAGTACACAACAGAAGGAGTGGTCTCAAGCATTGAAGGGTAAATCTGCACCCCCATCACAATAACTGTTTTTGCCCAGGGCCAGATGGTGTGAGGGTAAAATTCAGGCTCTGTAAGCTTGTATTCTTCCCATCTTTCAACGTTTGCAAAGCCGATTAAATTAATGCCAAGCTTTGTGGCTTCTCTTTTTATTTTCTTCTTTAAAGCCGCTGTATCGATTGCGGTTACTTCGCTCATTTTATGCTCCTTAATGCTGCGTCAAGCTGTTCCAAAATGTCGTCTGTATCTTCAATTCCTGCTGAAAAGCGTAATTGTGCGGGAGAGATGCCGGCTTTCTTAAGTTCTTCCTTACTGTAAGCTCTGTGAGAAGTTTTAGCGGGATAAGAAACCGAAGTGGATGTGCCCGCTAAACTCGGCACATACTTTATAAATCCTAAGTTATTTACAACCTGAGTAGCTTCTTTTTCTCCGCCCTTAATATCAGCGCTGAGCATTCCACCGTAAAGGCCTTTGTTAACAAGTTTTTTAGCAATCTCATGGTCTCTGTTTGAAGGAAGGCCAGGGTAATACACTCTTTCAATAGCGGGGTGGCGCTCTAAAAACTTTGCAATTTCCAAAGCATTTTGAGACTGTCTTGTGACTCTTAAGTCAAGTGTCCTTAAGCTTCGAGCGAGTAACCAGCTTTCTGCTGCACCTAAGTTTGAGCCGTATAAAGTAAGCTTTTTCTTTACACCTGCAATTAATTCTTTAGAGCCTGTAACTGCGCCTCCCACAAGGTCGCTGTGGCCGCCTAAATACTTTGTGGCGCTATATAAAGTTAAGTCTGCGCCGTGAAGTAAAGGGTTAACCACGATAGGAGATGCAAAGGTATTGTCTATAAAGAATAAAGCGCCGTGGCTGTGGGCAATATTTGCGATTTTATCTATGTCAAAGACTTCCATTAAGGGATTTGAAATCGTCTCAGTGTACACAATCTTAGTGTTTTCTTTAATGGCTTTTTCAACGTTTTCAGGATTTGCAAAGTCAACAAAGGTTACTTCCACGCCAAATCTTTTAAGCTCGTTTTCAAGATAGTCCCTCACGCCTCCGTACAATACAGGCGAAGATACGATGTGGTCACCTGCCTTTACAACGCTTAAAATGCTAAGTATTATAGCTGCCATGCCTGAAGAAAACACTAAAGCTGCCTCTGCTTTATCCGCAATCGCCAAAACTTCGGACACTGAATCGGCATTTGGATGCTGCATGCGAGAGTATACATATCCGGCGCTTTCTCCTTCGTAAATATCGTCTACACTCTTTACATCGTCAAAAGCAAAAACGCTTGTCATGTAGACGGGAAGCACTTCGGGGACAGAGTGGTAGGTCCTGAGTGTTTTTTCAAGCTGTCCGTCACCTGCGTGGGCAAGCTCTGTGGTTATTTTCTTTGAAGCCATGATTTTTCTCCTTTATAAAAGATGAGATAGGGCGCACTTTGTTAAAAGCTTTGCGCCGATTGCTATCACATCGTCTGTTATATATATGTTGTCGCTGTGAAGCGGCACTTTTGTATCGGGCTCATTTTCAAGAGCTGTTCCAAGATGTATAAAGCATCCGGAAATCTTTTCTGAAAATGCAGCAAAATCGTCTCCGCCAAAGCCTAGGGGGACGGCTCTTTTAATTACTTTTTCTTCTGATCCAAGCACCGATTCCGCTGAAGCCTTCATCACTTTATAAGCCTCGGGGTGATTCACAAGGCAGGGGGTGTTTGTTTCAAATTTGTATTCGGCCCTTACATTATGAAGTGCTGCCACTTGGTCTATAAGCTCCTTTGTGCGCCTAACCGCTAAGTCGTGAGACTCCTTTGAATGGGCTCTCACGGTTCCTTCAATTTCTGCGTAATCAGCCACGATGTTCCAAGTGTTCCCGGAAGAGATGCGGCCGATTCCGATTAATATATTGTCCATTGGGTTTAAAGAAGCCTTAAGGGATTGAAGCCTTAACACTAAGTCAGATGCGGCAACTGTTGTATCGCACCCTAAATGGGGCTTTGCTATGTGAGATTTTTTTCCGTATAGCTTAATAAACATATAGTCGCATGACGCAGCGTCCGTTCCGTCCGTTAAAACGGCGCTACCTAAGGGCGCATCGGGAGTTACGTGAAAGCCGTAAATGGCATCAACCCCTGCAGTTACGTTTTCGCTTATAAAGTATTGCGAGCCGTGTCCCAGTTCTTCAGCCTGCTGAAACACAAAGTGGACTGAGCCGTGTAACTTATCTTTATACTTTGATAAAAGCTTTGCAGCTCCCAAAAGGGCGGTAGCGTGCACATCGTGACCGCAGGCGTGCATGTAGCCCTCGTTTTCCGAAGGGTATTTATAGCGGCTTTTTTCTTTAAGCGGAAGAGCGTCTATATCTGCTCTAAGTATAATCGTGGGGCCGGGATGGGCGCCTTCTAATTTAGCTAGAGTCCCTGTGCCGCCTACTTCCCGCCACTTTAAGTTAAGTAAATCAAGTTCGTCGCGGATTCTTTCTGCCGTTTTATACTCATGCATGCTGGGCTCCGGAAACCTGTGAAGGTCGTGGCGGATGTTTAAAAGGTCTTGCTCAATTGCCTTTGCATCTTTTTCTAAGTTAATGGTTTCTTTAGACATTAATGGGTGCTCCTTTTGGCGATGATGTTACCGATTACCTGAAGGAGACACACAAAGAGGATAAGCACGATGGTGGTGACCCAGGTAATGTCTGTCATGTAGCGGTTGTGGCCGTATCTTATGGCAAAGTCTCCAAGGCCCCCTGCGCCGACGGCACCTGCCATTGCGGTAAGGCCCAGTAAATTGATGGCCGTAATGGTGGTGGCTCTTGATAAAGCGGGGATGCCTTCCTTTAAGTAGACTTTAAAAATGATGGCTATGGGGGACATGCCCATTGCTTTTGCGGCTTCCACAACGCCACCTCCAACCTGCGCCAAAGCTGCCTCCACCTGCCTTGCATAGAAGGGGATGGTGCCGATAACAAGGGGGACGATTGCGCCTTTAACGCCGATGCTTGTGTGCACGATTGCTCTTGTTAAGGGTAAAAGCAGTGATATTAATATTACAAAAGGAATGGAACGAAAGATGTTTATGGCCTTATCAATCACCTGGTATAAGCCCTTTGCTTCAAGGATGCCTTCAGGCTTTGCGGTGATTAAAAGGATGCCAAGAAGGGTGCCAAGTATAAATACAAAGATCCCTGCAAGCCCAAGCATTTTAAGGGTGTCAATGATTGACTTTATAAATTCAGGCACCCTTACCACTAAGTTAGGTAGATACCTTTCAAACAGTTCTTGCATCTTTTATTACCTCCACTGAAATGTCCTGAGCCTTTAAGTAGTTAATGGCATCTTCGATTTTTTCGGGACTACCGTTAAATATTCCAACTGTTCCGCCTATTGGAGCGCCGGATACGATTTCCAAATCTCCGAATAGGATGTTGCATATTACGTCAAATTTCTTTGAAACCGTTGAAATCAAGGGCTCTGAAACTGTGGCTCCTCTAAATTTCATCATTAAGAGCACTTCGTTTTCTTTTAGCTCAACAATTGGGTCATTATCTTCCACAAGCTTGTAGACTTCAGAAAGGGCGGAAGTGGTGCTTATAAAGTCTTTGGTGATTTGCTTGTTTGGAGAAGAGAAGACTGTGAACACATCCCCTTCTTCAACCACTTCGCCGTTTTCCATAACGGCCACTCTGTCGCAGATTCTCTTTATCACGTTCATTTCGTGAGTGATGACGATGACTGTGATGTTAAGCTCTTTATTAAGCCTTTTTAAAAGGTCCAAAATGGCCCTTGTGGTCTGAGGGTCAAGGGCGCTTGTAGCTTCGTCGCAAAGAAGCACTTTTGGATTTAAGGCAAGGGCTCTTGCAATGGCCACTCTTTGCTTTTGACCGCCTGAAAGCTGTGACGGATAGGAGAGGGCGCGGTCCTTTAAATCTACGTATTCTAAAAGCTTATTTACTCTTTCCTTAATTTCTTCCTTTGAAATCTTGCTTCCGTGAAAGGCTAGGGCCACGTTATCAAAGGCGGTTCTTGAAGGCATTAGGTTAAACTGCTGGAAGATCATGCCGATTTTCTTTCGCTCTTTCCTAAGTGTCTTTTCTTTTAACCCTGTTAATGTGGTGCCATCTACAATCACTTCGCCGGATGAAGGTTTTTCAAGCATGTTTATGCATCTAACGAGAGTAGACTTTCCCGCACCGGAAAATCCGATTATCCCGTATATTTCTCCTTGCGCAACTTGGAGACTGACATTTCTGACAGCCTCCACAGTGTTGTTTTTTGTTTGAAAAACCTTATTAATTTCTTTTAACTCTATTATTGGTGCACTCATGGTTTAGTCCCAAGCCGAAATGTAGAGTCCCTGGAAATCGTTTGCATAGATGTCCTTTGTGCGCTGAGTCTGGTATGCCTTAACGATTTCTTTGTACAATTCATTGTCTAAATCTTCGGTGCGGGCAGCGATTACGTTAACGTAAGCCTTTGTGGTGTAGAAAGAAGGGTCATCAACAAAGATTGAATCATCCTTGGGTGAAAGACCTGCGTCAAGAGCGTATCCGCCGTTTATAAGTGCTGCGTCTACATCGGGAAGAAGGCTTGCTGTCTGAGATGCGTCAACTTCCACGATTTCGATGTTCTTTGTGTTTTCAACAATGTCTGTAACGGTAGGTGTAAGTTCTTTGCCTTCAGCAAGCTTTATAAGGCCTGATGCCTGAAGCACGTTTAATGCGCGACCTCCGTTAACTGCGTCGTTGGGGATTGCAATCTTTCCGCCTTCGGGAATTTCATCGATGGAAGAAACCTTCTTTGAATAAACGTTAAGGGCGGTAATGAGTGTGTCGCCGATTGCATCGATCTTGTAGCCAAACTTTTCTTTTTCATTATTTAAGTATGTGTAGTGCTGGAATGAGTTAAGGTCTACATCCCCTGCATCTAATGCTGCATTTGGCTGAGTGTAGTCTGTAAAGAATACGTACTCTATTGTTACGCCCTGTTCTTTAAACTCTTCAACGATGGGGTCCCAAACTGTTTCATCGCTTGCGCCCATGATGCCAAGCTTAACTGTTACGTTGTCATACTTGGGGGCTTCGGGTTCAGCTTCGGTTTCTGAAGCTTCTTCAGTTTCTGCTGTTTCTGTTTTTGCTGTAGCTTCTTCAGAAATTTCTGATGAAGCGGGAGCGGGCTTAGCCTGTCCGCAGCCGGCAACTGTTAAGATAAGTGTTGCGGCAAGAATTGTTGCGATAATCTTTTTCATAATCTTTCGTCTCCTTGGTTTGTGTAAATTTGAGTTTGATTATACTTGCCGCTTCTTTCTCTGGCTAATACCACAAATATATCGTGAGGTATAAGGGGGGCCTATAGGTCACGCAATAAAAAAGGAGCCTGGTAAGGCTCCTTTTTGTCTAGCAATTATCTGCACCAAGTGTGTTTAATGGAAGCGGGAACCAGCTTGCTGCAAAGCCCGGAAGTTGCTTCCTTTCGGGAACGGTGAGGGCGAAGAATACGCCGGTTGCCGCTCTGTGTGAAAACTTGTATTCACAGTCTCCGTTAAATGGTTCAACTGTGGGAACACCGTCATTAACGGATATTTTAAGCTTTTCTTTTTTAGCTTTTCCGTCAATTTCTACTGTAAGTTCACCGTCTGAAAGATTAGCATATGTAGCTTTTAAACTTAGAGTAGCGCGGATTACCTTTTCAAAGTTAAGGACGTAAAAATGCTCTGTATTTGAAAGGGTCACGCCTTCAGCGATATCTGATAATAAATCAAAGAAGGCTACGTTAAATTCAGGAACGTCTAAATTGATTTCATCCTGACCGATTTCTTCGAATGCTGCGCGAAGCACTTTTGAAGCGTTTTTAGAATCTACAGCGTCGATTTCCATAACGTTTGCTGCGCCTTCATCGCCACCGTAAATAAAGTATCCTGCAAAGCTGTTTCTTTCATCATTAATTGAATAAACATTTGCGCACCAGCTTGTGACAATGTCAAAGTAGGATGCGTTATCTCTCAAAGGATAGTAGTCTCTGCTTTGAGATAAAGCTTTGATTGCATCAAGTTCTTTTGCGTCATCCTTTGTAAGCTTCTTTGCCTTGTAGCCTGTATCATCATTAACCGAGCCGTAAACGTGAGTCAAATTGTGCTTAAATAAATTAAATGCGCCGCACACGCCGGCAGGTTCAAATCCAAAGTAAGAGTAGCGCTGTCTGCGGCCACCGAGCGCTGCAAAGTCCACACCGTTTTCTTTCATCGCATCTAATGCCATATTCATGCATTCCTTCATGTAGCCTTTGCCTCTGTGCATGGGATGCACGGCCACGTTACCGATGCCGATGCCCTTTAAAATGGTTTCTTTTACGCTTATTGAAAATGGATAAGCGCCGACAGAAGCACGGAGCCTTCCATCTTCGGTTGCAATAAAGTTATACTTTTCGGGATAATATTCAGGCTTATAAAGCTTAGGTAATAACTTATAAAAGCTTGTGTTATCCCCGTTCATTCCGAATACGTAGTTTAAAAAGTCTACAAGTGTCTCGTTATCGACCTTGCCTTCCCCAATTCCTTTATATATTTCCATAAGTCCTCCTAAAATTTCATACAAGTCAGATTATAGCAACGTAACAAAGGGAATACAAGGCGCGAAGGGATTTACTTTTGGGCTGTGGCATAGGATAATCTATGTATTAAATCTTTGATTGGAGGTAACGCGATGATTAAAATCTATGGAATGCCAACATGCCCTTATTGCGACTACGTGCACGAGCAGATTAAAGGGCGAGAAGATGAGTTTGAGTATATAAATATCGGTGAGAATATCAGGAATATGGGGGCTTTTACAAGGCTTAGAGACAAAAATCCCGTGTTTGATAAGTGCAAAGAAATCGGAGACGTGGGAATCCCTGCCTTTGTTTTTGAAGACGGAAGAGTGTCCATAGACCCCGCCGATGCAGGGCTTAAAGAGTACGGCGTTGCAGATGCTTGCTCCATAGAGGATCATAAAAGCGGAAGGAAAGGGTGCTAAAAATAAGGCATAGCAGGTGGTTCAAAATGAACGCCCGGCTATGCCTTTTGTATTATGCTCTGTCAGCAGTCAGCTGATTGATTCTTTCTTCAAGCTCTTCCTTAGTCATTCTGTCTTTGATTTCCTGCTTGATGTTTTCTCTAAGCGCATCTTCCTTCTTATCAAAGTTTTCTAAAAGTCTGTTCCATTCTTTTATGGTGAGCTCCTGAGCTCCGATTCTAAACTTAGTTTCTGTTTCGTTGTTAAGAATCTTATGAATCAGCTCTTCTTTGTATGCGCCAAGCTGTGCAATGGCTGATTTTTCTTCCTCAATCTCATTTACCTTGCTTGTGCAGTGGTTGTATTCATGAATGGCGCTAAGTATTGCATTTAAATCTTCAGGCGAAAACATGCCCGCAAGCCTTTGCACATCGCCAAGCTTGTCTACATTAATGTTAAAAGAACCGCCACTTGGAAGATTGACGCGAAGAACCTTCTTTGGATCGGACACATCCCCTAAATTAATGGCGTTATGCTTATAATCACATTCAAGCACCACTCCGTTATATTCAATAAATCCATCCTTTGCTAAAAAGCTGTAGGGGCATTTCTTTTGCTCTCCGCCACGGAATGCCAAATTGAATTCTTCCTCGCTCATTTTTTCCGGAGCATTTTCTTTTCTAGCCGCACGAATGGAAGGGTCGCTGTAAGGGCCGTAGTATCCGTTCGCATTTGTAATTGCACTTGTAGTCATCTCTGTTTCTCCTTTTTTATTTATATAAAAAGGGTACAAAAACCTCACTCATCCATGAGTTTTTGCACCTAAACAGATATCCTTATCCATATTGTATATCGGCAGTTTCTTTGTAGAATTTATAGGTATTTTGGAAAGACTTTCGTTGACAAAACATATAACAAGATATAACATGAAATCAAAGATATAACAAGATATAACAAAATTTTAAACATATAACAAGATATAACAAAAATCGAAACATATAACAAGATATAACAGGAGGCGTGAAATGCAAAGTAAATTCTTATCAAAAGATAACCCTTTTACCCTTCAATTCAGCTTTATTCCTCCCCAATATATAACCAGAAAAGCACTGACGGAAGAGATAGTAAATGATTTAGACAGACAGGTGCCTGCTTTCAGATGTCACTTTTTAACAGGTGTAAGGGGAAGCGGAAAGTCGGTTTTAATGGCCGAAATATCTAAGACAATGGAAAAGAAAAAGGACTGGATTGTTGTGGATATTCCGGACCCTACAGACAATATAATTGAAGCCCTCGCAAGGGGACTTTGTCGAAAGCCCGAGCTTAGGCTTCTTTTTACGGAGGCAAAGCTTGATGTCAGCATATTGGGAATCAATCTTTCTGTTGAAAAGGCTGAATATGTGGCCTCAAACGGCTTTGACGCTATCGATATGATGCTTAAGGTTTTAAAGAAAATGAATAAGAAGGTGCTTGTCACTATCGACGAGGTTACATATAACAGTGAAATCGGTAGCTTCTCCCATTCGCTTTCTTCCTACGCAAGAGCAGGATACGAGATATACGTCATCATGACAGGGCTTAAAGAAAACATTAAGGCGATAAAGAACGATAAATCGCTTACGTTTTTATACAGGGCTAAAGAGCATGAGCTTGAGCCTCTTAACATTACGTCCATAATCGGAACCTACAGCAAGGTGTTTGAAATAAGCAGAGAAAGCGCTGAAGAGCTGGCTTGGCTTACAAAAGGATACTCATTTGCATTCCAGGTAATCGGATACATATACTGGGATGCTTTGTCGCAAAAAAAGAAAGCAAAAATAGATGACCTTCTTCCCAAAGTCGATCAGTACCTTGCAGAGTTCTCATACGATAAAATCTGGGCGGAGCTTGCTCCCATGGAAAAGAAAGTAGTTATTGAGCTTGCAAGTACAGAAAGCGGTAAAGTTTCTGAGGTTCGTGAAAAGCTAAAGATGGACTCCGGAAAGTTTGGCGTATACAGAGAAAGGCTTATAGATAAGGGAATCGTTGACGGAAGAGAGTATGGCATTTTAAAGCTTAAGCTTCCTAGATTCGGAGAATATGCAAGAATTCAGGGTTTGATGCAATAATGGTTAAATAAAGGGCCGGAAGTTTTATACTTCCGGCTCATTTCATTCTGTCATCATCTTAGAAAGCATAAAAATGTAAGTCCCAAGGCAGGTGCGAATGTCGACGCCTGTTAGCTGCGTAAGCTTATTTATGCGGTATTTAACAGTGTTTTTGTGCACAAAGAGGCGTTCTGCAATTTTGTCTAAAGAACCGTTTTCTTCAAGATAGATCGCAGCAAATTCCATGGAGGCTTCCTTTTCTTCAGGCGTAGCATCTTTAAATAAGTCTGACAAAAAGGTTTCTTTTGCCTTATCATCAAGGCCGTTTAAAAGATAGTTTATGTCATACGGATTGTAAAAAGAAACCGCTCTTGATAAGCCTGATTTCACGGAAAACTCCAAGGCTTTCACTGCCCTGTCATGAGCATCCGATAGGTGAAGCACGGCTCCTTTATCAGAGACTCCGATTTTTATTTCGCAGGAAAAAGAAGATTGGATGTGCGCTTTAACATCCCCAAGGGCTTTTTCGATTATTTCGTCTTTAGTATCAGGGAAAATTAAAATCATATGTGAAGCGGTTCTGAAGGCATCCGCTTTCAAGGAGTGGCTCACAGAGCGCCTTATCCGGCGGGAAATTTCCGTAAGGGTGTCAACGTCCGGGCTTAAATTTGCTGCAGGCGCAAGGGCTGCCACTCTGTAAGAAAGAGAAGTGTCTACAGACATATCCGCCGCAAGCTGCTCAAAGCGGGCGGGAGATTTAATTTCCAAAGAGTCAACCAGCCACTCGTTAAAGAAACGGTCCCTGGCCTTTTGCTCCATAACGTTTAATTCTTTCGCTCTTTCTTCCAAAAGAAGAATTTCCGTCATTTTCTTTATGATTTCGCCGTATTTATAGACTTCCGACACATCCCCTGTAATGCCTATAACGCCCACTACGTCTCCTTCAAATAAAACGGGGAGGTTTATGCCGTTTTTTGAGCCCGGGAACTGCTCGTTTGACTCAACGATTACTTCCGTTAGGTTTTCTTTTATCAGTTTAAGGGCTCCGCCGTGAAGCTTTCCTTCGCGATTTGCATCGGAGCTTGCGATGATCACGCCGTTTGTGTCCATTATGTTTATGTTTTGGCCGATGGTGTCTGATAGCTTTAAAACGATTTCTTTTGCGATTCTTTTTCCTATTTTCATTTTGCACCTCTGTTTCTTTGATTTTATCAATTTAGACTAATACACGCAAGAATATTTGTCCTTTAAGACATAGAGAATCAAATCCTTCGATAGTATCATTTTAAGTAAGAAACAATCAAGGAGGTATGAATGGGGAAGAAGATTCTGGTAATTCCGGACAGTTTCAAGGGAAGCATGACTTCGGAAGAAGTGGCCGATATTATTACGCTGTCCGCATCGAGTGCCGGATTTAATGTAACGACCGTCCCAATCGCCGACGGTGGCGAGGGAAGCATAGATTGTATCTTAAGAATCCTTGGGGGCAAGAAGGAAAGCCTAAAGGTTTTGGGGCCTTCGGGAAAGAAGATTACGGCTTTTTATGGCATCACTGCTAATGGAAAGGCCGTAATTGAAATTGCCGAAAGCACGGGAATCACCAAACAATCAAGCCTTCATCCGATGAGCGCAAACACTTTTGGCTTTGGGGAGCTTATTTTAGATGCGCTTAACAAAGGCTGCAGGGATTTCCTTCTTTGCCTTGGAGGAAGTGCTTCCACGGACATGGGCCTTGGAATGGCCGCGGCCCTTGGAGTTAAGTTTTTTGATAAATTCGGTAAAAGCTTTGTGCCGACCGGCGAGAGCATGAATTACATCGAAAAGATCGACTTATCGGGCATGGATAAAAGGGTACGTGAGAGTAGCTTTCTTATAATGAGCGATGTGGAGAGCCCGCTTTATGGCGAAAAGGGCGCAGCTTACGTATTTTCCCCTCAAAAGGGAGCATCGCCTAGTGAAGTAAAGATTTTAGACGATAATTTGCGCCATGCTTCAAAGCTTGTAAAAGAAGCTACGGGCTGTGATTATGAAAGCGTAAAGGGCGCAGGCGCCGCCGGTGGAAGCGGATACGGATGCGTGGCATTTTTAAATGCAAAGATTTCAAGCGGAATCGACACAATGCTTGATTTATGCGGGTTTGAAGAAGCGCTTAAGGACTGTGAGCTTATTGTTACGGGAGAAGGGAAGTTAGACGAGCAAAGCTTAATGGGGAAAGTCTTAAGCGGGATAAAGCGAAGAGCGGGGGCAAAGAAACTGGTTTCTTTTTGCGGAATAAGCACTTTACCTAAGGATTTAGAGAGAGAGTCAAACCTTACCGTCATTGAAATCGGTAAAAATGTTTCGATTGAAGAGTCGATTAAAAACGGCAAAAAACTATTAAAAAAGGCTTCAGAAGAATTCTTTAATGAGCTAAAAGAAAGGGGTTAACATGAGTAGACAAAGAAAAAACAAGGTAAGCCTGGCACTTGCCATATGTTTGATCATCGCCGTATTATCAATGGTTTTTGCAAACCTAATCCAGACTGATTTTGGAAAGGTCGACGTTGTGACGGCGGCTTTCAGAGTGGGGGATGGTAGCGATGCCTACGACATCACCTACAAAATGTACATTCCAAGCGATGCGGATGAGTCAAATCCGAGGCCGGCGCTTTTGTGCCTCCACGGATATCAAAATGACAAAGAAACCTCCGCGGCATACGCAATGGAAGCTGCAAGGAGAGGCATTGTGGCGGTTTGTATCGATGAATTCGGCCACGGCTCAAATGAGCGCTCCATGAAATACAGAGGCTACACCACCTACAAGGTGCAGGGCGTAAGCGCTGATGGCAAAGAAACCACCGTTAAAACAAAGTTAAGCGGTCCCGACAGGTTTCTTTTGATGATGAACTTTTCAACCCTTTCTTTCTTTGAAGGAGAGGCATTTTCTGTTAACGAAGGCGTGAATGTAAGCCTTGATGCCGATAAAGACGGCGTGGTTGATAGTTCCATGGGAGGAATTGCCGCATTTAACTGGCTTAAGACCATTCCTTTTGTGGACCCTGAAAACATCGCAATTACCGGACATTCCATGGGCACTTGGGCATCTTGGAGCGTGGCGGCTGCCTGCCAAGATCATAAGGCGGTTATTCTTCAATGCGGAGAAGTCTTTGGAGATAACATGTTTGACGAAGAAAATGTTGAGTTTCATAACGTCCTTATGCTTCAGGCAAGATACGATGAATTTAACTATTTTAGAGATTATAGACAAGAAACCGTAAGCGACTCAATGCTTGATAGCGGCATAAGAGAGCAGTTCTTTACGGCTAATGGTAGGACAGACGTCGGAGCTCCTTTTAAGTGGAACACCACATACGGCGACTTTAATGATGGTACCGCAAGAAGAGTGGAACTTTTAGAAACCAATCACCGTCTTACCACTCACAACAGACACGGCGTTGCAGCTGCAATGGATTGGATAGTTTCTGCACTTGGGGTAAGCACTTCGGTTTCTTCTTACGATCAGGTATTTATCATTAAAGAAGTGCTTGTGATGGTAGCAATGATTGCAGTGATGGTGGCGTTATGTCCATTCGTCCTTTTGGTTGGAAACAATAAATTCTTTGAGACTGTTTTCCTTGACAGAAACGAGTACGACCCGCCTGTTTATATGGCAAGAAAGACCTGGTGGAAGAATGCTTGGATTGCAGTTTTAATAAGCGCAATCACCTATCCTTTCATGACGCAGTTAGGTCACGGCTTATTGCCGGTTCCTGAAAATGTATTCAGGATGACCATCGGTAACGGCTTTATGACTTGGTATTTAACTCTTGCAATCATTTCTGTGATTATGATTTGTGTTTCAAGAGCGAGAAACAAAAAGAAGGGCATCAAGAATATTGATTATTACGACATGGGGCTTTCAAGATTTAAGAAAGCAGACAGGCTTGACTGGGCGCTTTTGATTAAGAGTTTCTTGATTGCAGTTATTGCGGTTGGATGTATGTATTTGCTTGTATGGCTTTTCCAGATTCTCTTTAAGCTTGACCTTCGCTTTATTTGGCCATTCTTTAAGACTTTCTCGATGGAAAGATTTATACAGTTCTTGGTTTACCTTATACCGTTTTCTTTCTTCTTTATTGTTAACGTGGGCTTTAAGCTCTTTGGCTATATGCGTCAAAAGCAGGTCCCGGGTGTGGGTAACTTCATTAAATGCTGGTTTGGAAACGTGTTTGTGCTTCTTGGAGGCTTGCTTCTTGTGACGCTTCTTGAGTACATTCCCTTCTTTATGGGCATGGGCCCCGGCGCAGATTTGTGCTTTGGCACCACCTTCGGAGGCCCCTTCATGTCAGCGCTTATACTTTTGATACCTCAGTTTGTTTTCTTTACCTTCCTTTCAACCTGGTTTGAAAGAAAGACAGGAAACGTCTACGTGGGAGCTTTCATTTCTTCAATGCTTGCGGTTTGGATTGTAACCGGCGGCTCGGCAATGTTCTAAGTTAGAGGAGAAGAAGATGAACATTACACTTTTTATTGGGTTAATTGTATTGGGAATAGCTTTGCAGATTTGCTTTATGGCTACGGAACTTAGAAAAAATTACACTCTTGCGGTTTTGCTTAAAGGCCTTGCATCCGCCTGCTTTGTGGCCCTTGGATGCTTAACTTCAAGGGGCGCGTTAGACGGCGTCTTTGCAAAGTACATTCTTTTCGGCCTTTTGTTTGGAATGGCAGGAGACATACTTCTTAACTTAAGGTTTTTATTCGAGAAGAAAGGGAATCTCGTATTTTTAGTAGGAATTTTGATTTTCCTTTTAGGCCACGTGATGTATCTAATCGCAATCTTACCTTTTGCTGAGAAAAAGTGGCTTGGATTCTTAATCGGCGCTTGCTTAACGGCTTTGACTCTTTGGCAAATCTTTAAGCGCATCACCGCAAAGCCTGCTTTTAAGATATTCGGCGTCTTTTACATCGGTGCCATTGTGATAATGACTACATTTGCCTGCATGAATTTGATTTCAGGTTTTGGAATTCGAAACCTGGTGTTCTTCGTAGGTGCATTACTGTTTCTTGCAAGCGACATAGTGCTTATCATCAATACTTTTGGCGGTAAGCAGAGCGCCAAACTGCGCATTACCAATCTAAGCCTTTATTATGTGGGCCAGATTTTGATTGCGCTGTGCTTGCTGGCAGCGTAGAGGGTAGTGTGTCCCAATAGCCAAAAAATGCTCCCAAAACGGAAGATTTTCCGTATTGGGAGCATTGTGCCTAAATCATTAAATTGTTGAAGCCTCCAAAGGCATCATTAGCTTAAAATAGTAGCTTACTGAAGTTCCCAAGGTCCCCATTCGCCTTGAGTCTCGGGGTTGTCACCCTGTGTCCACCATTTTGCTTTGTAGACATTTCCGTTGTAAACCACAAAGTCACCGCCTACATAAACTGCGCTTGCTTCCCATGCGGGGTAGTCGCCGGGAGTAGGATCAGGACCGGGGTCAGGGCCGGGGTCGGGACCGGGATCGGGGCCCGGATCTGGATTAGGATCATCAGAAACTGCACCTACAAGTTTCCAAGGTCCCCATTCGCCTTGGTTTTCAGGGTTTGTGCCCTGGTTCCACCAAGATGCCTTATAAACGTTTCCGTTATAAGAAACCATGTCGCCACCTACATAAACTGCTGAAGCATCCCATGCAGGGTAGTCGCCGGGAATAGGATCAGGACCGGGATCAGGACCAGGACCGGGATCAGGACCAGGACCGGGGTCAGGACCAGGACCGGGGTCAGGGCCGGGGCCGGGGTCGGGACCGGGTTCAATTCCGTCAAGCTCATCCATAAGCTTAGCCATTGCTTTGCCCCACTTATAACCGTTTGTTGCATCCCAGTTAATAGACCATGTCATTACACCGCGAAGTGTAGGATATGCCTTGGGAGGTGTGAAGTTATCTACCTTTTGCTTATTTACAAGCGAGTAAACGGCATCTTTAATTACATCGTTTGATACATATCCTGAGCTTGCGGCCTGCTGTACGCTTGGAACACCAAATGCAAGCTGATCCGGGCGAAGACCTGATTCAATCAAAAGTGTTGTGATGGAAGCAAGGAATTCTCCCTTTCCGGGATCTACAAGCTGATCTTTGTATCCATACATGTTTCCTGAGTTATAGAACTGAGGATGGCAAACCGTCAAAATATCCTTAATTTCAAGAGCAAGTCTTAAATAGCTTGTGGTGATGTCACCTGCAGCAAGGTTTCTTGCCTGCAAATAGTATGTTTCGGGAGCCATTGTGATGATAAAGTCGTCTCCAAAATGGTCATGAACTGTTCTTAGAGCGGAAGCAATGTAATCAACGCCGTCAACCGCACGTCCTTCAAAGTCAATATCCACGCCTTCAAATCCATATTCATCGATGATATCTATAAGGCCTTCTGCGAAGCGATTTGCAGCCTCTGTGCTGTTAATTTCAATTGTGCCGTTTGCACCGCCTACAGAAATAACTACGTGCTGACCTCTTTCTTTAACATCTTTGATATCCTGGATAAAATCATCTTTATCATAATCAAGCTCTCTTGTTAAATCAGAGCTCAAACTAAAGGTAACTTCTCCGGGAGTGTTTGTGTTTCCTGTGAAAGCTACGCAGATTAAGTCGTAGTAGGAAGGCACTTCTCTAAGCCTTAAGTTCGTTGAACCGTTTGTAAAGTTGTGCCAGTATCCTGTCACTAAATGTGCGGGAAGTTTGCCGTTTGAAGAGTAGTTGTGGCCGGGATCGGGATCGGGACCGGGGCCGGGATCAGGACCGGGGCCTGGTTCGGGATCGTCCCCGCCGCCTATAGTGCCGACACCTTCTCCGTAAACTGTCTGTTCACCGAATTCATCAAGGGATGTAAGGATTCTTTGTGTCATTGTGATGCCTTCGATGTCAGATTTTGAAGCGCTTCCCGATACATTAAGTGTAAATGTGTGGGATGCGCCGGGCTTTATTGACTTTCCTGCATAAACTGAAGAAAGATCAACTACGGTCACGCCGTCTTTAGAAGAAACGCTTCCGCATTCAGAGCCTGCTGTTAACTTAGCGCCGCTCTTTGTTTTAATGTAAAGCTTAGGGAATGTTACGGTCTTTTTAAACAATTCCGCATCCTTTAATGCAGGATTTGATTCCGTAGTGGTTTCTTTGTTCTTAAGTGTGAATGTGTAAGAAGAACCTGTAGTGCTGACCGTTACTTCAGCCTTGGGAGCGCCCACAATTATTTCCTGTGCGGGGATGGGTGAGCTTCCAAATAAGGACTGCTTCATGGCTCTTGTAAGAACCTGGTCCGCATCCTGAGATGCCATCCAGCAGATAAGGCCGCCGAGTCCGTTATCGCGCACGTATTTGCCTTTTGCAGCAACAGAACGGGCGTTATCGTATGTAAAGAAATAGCCTGTCTTATCGCTGTAAAGGTAAGGGGCTTCGGCTACTTCGTCGTAGTATTCCTTAACGCCGTACTGCTGTTTTAAGTAGTCGATATCGGAGAAAGCCCAAGAACCTGTCATAAGGCCGTCTGCGCCGGGAACGCTTTCTTCCTTTGCTGTTGCATAAAGCCCCGGAGCCTTTGAATCTCTTCCGTCATTCTTAACTTCGGCCCAGCCTCTTGTGTAGGCTGCAACACCGATAACAAGCTTTGAATAGTCGATTTTGCTTCCGTACTTATTCTTTAAGAACTTAACACAGTTGTCTGCAGACATTACGCCGTCAGGCTGTGTGGATGAATTGTATTTGGGATTTGTGTAAAGTGCTGTGTGATGAGCGGTAAAAGAAGCCCATGCGCCGTTCATGTCATATGTCATAAGATTGACAAAATCAAGGATGTTAAGAACCTTATCGTATTCAATCTGAGACATCATTGTGGGTGAAGCTGACAAAGCTGCGGAAAGCTCGTAGTACTTGCCATTCTTTTCACCGAGAGTGTCAAGCTCGTTTCTTATTTCCTGCATAAGCTTTGTAAAGTTCTTGCCATCATCCGGTGTGCCGGGACAGCCTTCGTCTTTGTCAACGCCGTTTGCAGCCGGATTTGACGGGCGCACGTCTGTGGGGTGCTCCCAGTCGATGTCAACAAAGTCAAAGCCTAAGTAATCAACAAACTTTGCGATGTTTTTGGCAAAGTTTTTACGCTTGGTGGAAGATGCCGCAATTGCGGGGAAATCACCGGAGCGTGTCCAACCACCTACTGAAATACCGATTTTTAAATTAGGGTTCTTTGCACGAAGAATACTCATGGCGCCAAGAACGCCTGCGTAAGGTTCGCCGTAGGTGATGCCTGTTTGCTCAGGCAAAATAACAAGGAAATCTGCGTGCTCGTCGCAAAGTTCCAGGTCGCCGTTTGCGTCTACATCAAGAAACGCAAAGTTTAAGTGAGTAAGCTGACTTGCGTCAATCATACTCGGCTTAAATTCCTTCTGGCCTTTGTAAATAGACCATTCTCCGTAATACATCACACTTCTGTACTGTGGCGTACTTGAAGCAGCCTCAGCCTTAAGTGTAGTAGCGGGAGAGAAGACACTGCCAAAGATTGTGGTGAAGGCAAGTGCCAGCGCGATTAAGAAACTAAACCGCCTTTTTTTCATAATCCAACCCTCCTATACATAATATAAGAAAACGCGATGGCTCGAAATCGGGCCAACAAGTTACATTAAAAGTATAGGATATGAAAAATTTACATTGAATGTAGATAGTTGTGATATTTTGCATATTCTTGTTGAATTAACTGACAAATATTTAATAACACGTGAGATGTTTGAAAATTAGGTCTTGAGAAGTTTTGTTGCGTGTCACGGAAAGAATGAGGTAAAATTTAATCAGGAATCGGAATAGGAATTTAAATGAATTGAAAGGGGGAATTAAAATGACTGATAACATATACGTTTATAAGCAAAACAGCATTCGCATTAAGGCAGAAGGCAAGTTTGTGTACATCGATCCTTTTGAAATGGTAAATTCGCCTCACGATGCGGCGCTTATTTTGATTACTCACGATCACTACGACCACTTTGACCCAAAGTCCATTGAAAAGGTGGCAAACAAAAACACGATTCTTGCAGTGCCTGAAAAGATGCTTGAAAAGGCAAAGAAAGAGGTTTCTTTTATCGAAAGAATCGAACCCTTGATTTCCCAGGAAGAAAAAGAATTGGCAGGCATTAAATTTGAGACACTTCCCGCCTACAACAATTTAAAGCCCTTCCATCCAAAGAGCGCGGGCTGGCTTGGATACATTATCTGTACGGGAGATAAGCGAATCTACATAGCCGGCGATACCGACGCCACAAAAGAAGCAGAAGCCGTGACCTGCGATGTTGCCCTAGTGCCAATCGGCGGCACCTACACAATGAACGTTAAGGCAGCCGCTGACTTAATAAATAAGATTAAGCCTTCCGTCGCAATTCCCGTTCACTACGGAAGTGTGGTGGGCTCGCCCTCAGATGGCGAGGAGTTTAAAAAGCTTGTTCAAGCGCCCACGCAGGTGGAGTTAAAAATAAGGTTTTAAGGAGCATGTCATGACCCACGCTGAATATTTAAAGCTAATTGATGAAGTAAACGAAAAAGGCCCCTACAAGGCCGACTGGCACTCACTTTCAAATCACAAGACACCGGATTGGTATTATAGGGATAAATTCGGAATCTTCATTCATTGGGGGATTTACAGCGTGCCGGCTTTTTCCTGCGAGTGGTACTCTCGAAATATGTACGACCCCGCATTTCCCGATTACGATTATCATGTTAAAAACTTTGGCCCCGTCACGGATTTTGGCTACAAAGATTTTATTCCCATGTTTAAGGGCGAAAACTTTGATGCAAGTAAGTGGGTTAAGCTCTTTAAAGAAGCGGGGGCTAAATTTATAATGCCCGTATGCGAGCATCACGATGGTTTTGCCATGTATGAAACCGACTTTAACAAGTGGAACGCTAAAGCCATGGGCCCTAAGCGTGACGTGGTTAAAGAAATAAAAGAAGCCTGCGAAAAAGAAAACTTAGCCTTTACAGCGTCAACCCACAGGGCGGAGCACTATTTCTTTATGAATATGGGGCGCTCAATTCCGAGCGATGTGCAGGACGATACCTACAGAGATTTCTATGGCCCGGCAGTTTTGGTTCCGGAACTTTCGGGAGATAAGCTTCACAAAGAAACCGCAGATGCTTTTTCAAAGGCTAGACCGACGGAAGAGTGGCTTGAAGACTGGCTTGTAAGGACTTGCGAACTTATTGATAAGTATAAACCCGCCATTCTTTATTTTGACTGGTGGATTCATAACGTAGCTTTTAAACCCTATCTTAAAAAGCTTTGCGCCTACTATTACAACAGGGCAAGGGAGTGGGGAAAGGAAGTTACGATAAATTATAAGCACGAAGCTTTCCCGGCAGGCGTTGCCACATTTGACGTGGAGCGAGGCGCCCTTACAGGCATTTCGCCAATTCCTTGGCAAACCGATACCGCCATCGGAAAGCGTTCATGGGGCTATATTAAAGATAATGATTTTAAGCCCGCCCGCCAGATTATCTGCGATCTTATCGACATAGTCAGCAAAAATGGCATGCTTTTATTAAACGTTGGCCCCGATTCAAAAGGTAGGATTACTCCCGAAGAAACTAGGGTGCTTAAAGAAATCGGAGAGTGGATGCGTGATAATTCTGAGGGCATTTACGGAACCACTTTCTGGAAGACCTTCGGAGAGGGAGACACCAACAACGAGGCAGGTTTCTTTATGGACAACGAAGAAAAGCCTTTTAAAGCCACAGACTATAGATTTACCTATAAAAACGGCTATTTATACGCATTTTGCATGCACCCCGAAGGCGCTTCTTTCACCATCAAATCATTAGCCCAAACCGGCGTTCACGACTTTGGCATCGGAGAAGTTACCGCCCTTGGGAATTTGGAAGTTAAGGCTGTTGATAGAACCGGCCAAGGCTTAAACATTACTTTGAACGATGCGCCAAAAACCGATAAGCCTGTGTGCTTTAGGGTGGAGATTTACTAGAAAAAAGTGTCACCGACGGTGACACTTTTAATTTAGCCATTTATGAATTCAATTTAGTCATTTGGGCTTAAAATGACCAAATTGAATTAAATACTTATTCATACCAAAAATCATATGACGTATTTAAAACATCATTCATTATGCCGATTAATTCTGTCACGCGCTCATCATTTGAATCAAGATTCTTTACGTTTTTGATTGCTTGATTCACGGCTTCTTCTTTTGATAAATCTCCTAAGAAACTGCTGTTATTAAGGGCCATTGCGTATTCTGCAACGGATGAAGCAAGGATGAAGTTATCATCCGGTTTGTTTGTGTAATCGTTTGCGCCGATAGGAAACTCAAGGTAATCTGAGGTTTCTTTGTCGAGATCTTTGTATGCGATTGAAAGAGTGCACCATTCATCCTTTGAAAGGCCTTTGTCTGAGATTGCTTTATCCTGATATTTCAGGTCAGAATCTGCTTCGTTTTCTGCAAGCTTTAATTCGTAAAGAACAGTTACCTGGTGGCCTGCGCCTACTTCGCCACCGTCCTTGGTGTCGTCCTTAAAGTCTTCCGCTGCAAGAGCTCTGTTTTCGTATCCGATCAATCTGTAGTCTGAAACCATTGCGGGGTTAAATTCTACCTGAAGCTTTGTGTCTTTTGCTACGGTGTAAATGGTTGAAGAAAACTCATCCACAAGCACTCTTTTTGCTTCTTCGATACAGTCGATGTAAGAGTAGTTACCGTTTCCTTTGTCAGCCAAAGTTTCGCCGGTTACGTCATTGTAGTTTCCTGAGCCAAAGCCAAGAACCGATAAAAATACACCTGTTTCTTTTTTCTCTGAAATAAGGTCTTCAAGCTCGTTTCCGCGGTGCTTTCCGATGTTAAAATCGCCGTCTGTTGCGATGATTACTCGGTTGTTGCCGCCTTCAATAAAATGCTTCTTTGCAACTTCATATGCAAGTTCGATTCCGCCTTCACCGTTTGTGCCGCCCCCTGCCATAAGAGAGTCAAAGGCTTTGTTGATTTTTCTTCTGCTGTCGCAGGTAACGCCGTCAAGCACAAGCTTTGTGCCGTTTGCGTAAGTCACGATTGAAACGCGGTCGTTCTTTGAAAGGGTTTCGACCAAAAGCTTCATTGAGTCTTTTAAAAGGGGAAGCTTGTCATCATCATCCATGGAGCCTGACACGTCTACAAGGAAAACGATGTTTGAGTCGGGTTTCTTTTCTTCGTTTAAATCCTTAGTGTTTACGCCAAGCATTAAAAGCTTGCTTTCTTTGTTCCAAGGGCAGTCGGAGATGGTGGAAGTCACGCCGAATCTCGCATTATCCTTGGGGGCATCGTAATCGTATTTAAAGTAGTTTATAAATTCTTCAGCGCGGATTGCGATGTTTGGAAAATCATCAAGGCCGTAGCCTGATCTTACAAGTCTTCTCATGTTTGTGTATGAGGCGGTGTCAACGTCTGCTCCGAAGGTTGAAAGAGGAGATAAGCTTACGCTTCTAAATCCGCTTTCTTTAATTACGTCGTAGGTTTCTTCCTCCTTAATGAAGGCTAAGTCGCCATCGGCGCAGGGCTCTGTTAAATAGTATCCGTTATCTGCAGGTGCGTAGCAGTATTCTTCGGTTGCGGCTGTTTCTGTCATGGCCGGCTCGTAATAGTTTGTTGATTTTGATGCGTTGCCGCATGCTACTGTGGACAAAGAAACCGTAATGGCTGTAAGTACTGTAAATAATCTTTTTTTCATAATAAAAACCTCCCGTTTATCTTAGGTAATTTGATTTTTCATATCCGGATATTCTAGATACGAAGTTGCCCCTAAGAATTTATGGGAGGTTTTAAAAAAAATTTTTATTTTAAATAAAGCACGTAATCAGAAGGTTCTTTAGGCTCTATTATGTAGAAGGTGGCCACGCCTTCACTATAAGTGTAGAGGGCGATGCATTCTTCACTTGTTTCTTCGTTAATGAAGCTTATCATGTAATGAGCTTCGCCTTCAGGAAGAATTTCATTTGCTTTTGCTATGTCAGCATCAAGCATGGTTTCTTTTTTGATTTCCGATACATTCTCAAAGCCGATGAGTGAAAGGGCGGTGATGATAGCATTCTTTTCATCAGGGCTTAATTCATCGGTTGTCGCTGTGTCACTATCTTTACCATCGGTTGAAGGTTCCGCGTTTGCCGTTGCTTCTTCGATAGGGGTGAGATTTAAGTCTTTACTTGCATCGGCGTTTTTTTCTATAGGAGCTTCGGTAGCTTCTTCCATATATGAGTTTTCGGCGGTGGCTGATTCCGTTGCTTCCATGGCAACTTCCGATTGGGCCGATTTAGACATGTTTCCAAAGTTTCTAAGCACCCCGCCACGAATTGCAATTACCGCAATAAGTAAGCATGCAACCGCTGCAAGAATCTTTGCAATTGTGCCTTTATTTTTATTAAAGTAAGTTATATTGTCTTTCTTTTCTTTAGAATCACCTGTAATAGTAGTGGCGTTAGCTTCAGTTGTAAATGCTTCTTTGCTGGCATCTTTCTTTGCTTCGATTTCATCGATACCGGCTTCAATTCTTCCCCAAAGGTCCGGCACTTCAGCTGATATTTGGTCTTTATATTCAGTTTCAAGATTCTTCATAATAGCCGTACCTCCTTAGTTTTTTTATTGCTTCTCGGTATCGCCAGGTGATAGTCCCCATAGGGACTTTAAGTATTTCCGAAATTTCCGCAAATGTCATTTCGGACAGCACCTTCATATTAATGACTTGTTGTTCTTTGTCGCTTAGCGTACTGATTGCTTCTTTTATGGAAATATTTTCAATGACTTCAGACTCTGTATCGGCATCGCTTACAGGCTCAAACACCACATCCTCTTCATCTTCCTTAGTGAAACTATCAAGTATTTCTTTCTTATATTTTCTAACATGGTCGATGGCCATGTTTCTTGCAATCGTCGCAAGATACCCTTTATGCCCGCTTCCTTCTTTATACTTATCGGCTTGCTGCCAAAGCTTTATAAAAAACTCGCTGGTTATGTCTTCGGCAGTTTCTTTGTGCCCCACAACACCGTACACGATGCGATAGATGTAGCTTAAATACACATCGTAAATGTCGCGAAGCCCTTTTTTGTCACCGTTAAGTATAGCTTTAATGCAGGCGTTAAATTCCGCCTCGGTCACTTCATTCTCCTTTATGTGACTGCTATAGATACGTAGCAGTTACTCTAAATTTATGGTTACAAAGATGATTTTAACATAAATGTTTGTGTGAATATATTTTTTTGTGCATACATTAAATGCGTGCAAATGCAGGTAAAATCAATGCTTGTGGGCAATTAAAGATAAATGATTAAAAGAAAATATAAAAAAATTATCGAAAAACGATAAAAAGTTGTTGACAAACGTTTCAACGTGTATTATAAATTAATTATCGACAAACGATAAATACTTAATGTTTCCTACTGCAGAGGAAACAGTTATCGAGTCAAAAGAAAACAAAAACAATAATTTAAAAAAAGAGGAAAATAAAAATGAACAACAACAAAATCGCAAACATCAAAAAGTCAGCAGACACAACAGCAAAGGTAGTAAACGTATTCGCCATCTTAATGAGAGTGGTAGCAGTATTGACATTCGTAGCAGCAATCTTTATCTTTTGTTATTCAAAGCAACTCGACGGATTTGTATCAGCAACAGACGGACACTGGGAACTTTCAACAGGCACCACCACTCAGATAATTTCCAGACAGGGCGCATCATTTGTAGAAACTTTTAACTTCATGAACTTTAGTACATGGGCAGCTTGCAACGCTTTGTACGGTTCGGTTATAGCAGTAGCAATTTCAATTGCTATGTCAATTCTTCGTAAAACATTTATCGCAGTAAAAGAAAGCGAAACACCTTTTAACGAAGATGTTTTAAAGAAGATGAGAACTACAGGTATCATCGTATCCATCCTTGTAATTCTTAGCAGTGTCGGAATCGGTGTATGTGTTGCATTAAGCTTCTGGTGCTTATACTCAATCTTTAGCTACGGTATCGAGCTTCAGAAAAATGAAGACGAGACATTATAAGGAGGGCGCCATGGGTAAAATAATCTTAAGACTTGACCGCATGATGGCGGATCGTAAAATCAGCTTAAACGAGCTATCAGAAAAGGTAGGCGTTACAAACGTTAACCTTTCCAAGATGAAAACAGGCAAGATTAGTGCCATTCGTTTTTCAACACTTGAAGCAATCTGTGATGCTCTAAACTGCCAGCCGGGAGACATACTTGAGTATGATCCAAACGCTGCATCAACTGAAGAATAGACAATAGTCTGTGTTATGAGCGCTGCGAACTTAAAGTTTGCAGCGTTCTTTTTCTTTATATATTTTTTATTGACAATTAATTGAACCGATGGTTTAATTAATTCATTGATTTTACTATGAGGAGGGATTTATGAAAATCAAAATCTTATTTATAACGGTTTCCATCGTTATTGTACTTGTTGGCATATTGCTTTTTCTTGGCAGGAAAATTGACGTAAAAACCAACAAGAAAGTTTCAAATCTTTCAGAGGAATTGCAGGAAGTTTTTTACTTGGGATCTTTAGCGCCAAACTCTCACAACATACAATCCTGGGAGATTACGGTTTATCCTGAAAAAGAATATGTGGTGATAGCGGCAGATCCTGAAAAAAAGCTTGATGTTATCGATCCGAAAGGAAGAGAAGTGTTTATTTCTCTTGGCTGTTACGCCAAAACCTTAATGAAAAGCTTTGAAGCCTACGGATACAAAACAGAATACTCTTTTGACGAAGAAAACAAAGAAATAACTGTCAAATATCATAAGAGCAGTGAGGAAGCTAACTTAGGCTTAGCTGAGCTTATAAAGAAGCGCCACACGGATAAACGTGGGTTTGAAAATCAAGCGCTTTCTTCTACGTATTTAAGCAGCGAATGTGAGAGCTTAGATCCGGATTTTTACTTTGAAAACGGTTCTTCGGAATTTGAAGCCATTAAAAAATCTACGCTGGATGCTTATATCGTCCAGGCAAATGATAAAGCGGCCGCCGAGGAACTATCAAACTGGCTTAGATTATCAAATGCGGAAACCAAGAAAACAAAGGATGGTTTGCCGGCTGAGCAGCTTGGAATCTTAGGCATCAAGAAAAGCTTATATTACCTTACAACAAATCATGAAAGCGCCAAGGGTGAAACATTCTCAAAGCAGGGAATCGATACTGCAAAAAAACAGCTTGAAGGTTGCTCGGGCTTTTGCATTATTTCTTCCGAAAATACAGAGAAACAGCTTGTGGAATGCGGCATGCAAACTGTAGAATTATGGTTAGAGTTAACAGATGCAGGCATTTCCGTTCAGCCTATGAGCTATGCAATTGAAGAGGAAGAGTATAAGGCAAATCTTCAATCGGTACTTAATATTGATAACATACAAATGATTCTTAGAATCGGTTACACGTCTGAATACGGATGCAATGCAGGAATAAGGAGGGATTTAGCCGATTATATTTCGGTGAAATAATCATGGCCAGACGCATAAAGGAAGACCCCACCATCCACAGAAAGAGAATATCCGAAGCCGCAGAAAAGCTATTTGTGAGCCAAGGCATTGAAAAAACAACCGTTTCTAAAATCGCCGAATCGGCCGGTTACAGCAAGGCGACAATTTATGTGTATTTTGAAAACAAAGAAGACATCATATCTTACCTTGTGCTTCACAGCATGGAGCTTATTAAAAAAGAAATCATAAGTAGCACAAGTGACTCTCTTTCTAATGAAGATAACTTTATAAATATATGTAACAGCGTTTTAAAATACCAGAAAAAATATCCTATGTATTTTGAGTTTTTGCAGGATACTATAAATGTTGACTTCTCCGAAAGCAAATACTATCAATCCGAAGCCGATGCTTATAAAACAGGCGAAGAAATCAATACATATTTAATCAACTTATTTAAGCTAAAAGACGATGCCTTCGCTAAAATATTTACTCTTTGGGCATCAATATGCGGCGTCATCCAAATGACCGACAAAAAGACCGAATATATAAAAAAGCAGACAGGCTTAACCGAAGAAGCTTTCATACAAAAGGAATTTAAGCAACTGTATAATTTGATCAAAGCATGAAGAATCCGCCCTTGTTGGGCGGATTTTTTATCGCCCTATTTTCTCAACCACCCACATGCGGGAGATGGAGCTGTAGTAAAGCTTAAAGCGACGCTCTGTGCCATACATTGTGGAGGCACATTCGAAAGTGGCTCCGATTTTGCTTTTTGCCTGGTCTGAAGAAATTATCCTGTCGATATTGACTGTAACCTTTGAACCGTCAATATCTGTAAAGCGAAAACGCATAGGAGTAACCTTCCCATCTACATCGGTATATGAAATTATCTGAATCGGTATATTTGTGACTACATACGAATCCATACCAGATTGTCACTCCTTTCAAAACACAAACAAGTGTTCGTATAATATATATAGCACAGCCCCAAATGAATTGCAATATCGAACAGAAACAAATGTTCTGTTCGAGGAGAAACAGGTATATTTTTAGGTAATTCATATTAGGTAAAATGAAATTAGGGGCTCGTTTTCGCCCCACTCGGAGGAAAGATGCAAAAAACAGGGGAGGTTCCTGTAATTGGGCTAATATGAAAAACAGCGCAAATTGGGAGTAATTTAAGCAAAAAGCACTGCGATTTTTTAGGTAATTGGGCTAATATGAAAAGTAGCACAAATTGGGAGTAGTTTTGGCCAAAAACTACTCCCAATTTTTTATGGATTGGCTATTGGCCCATTTTCATTAAAAATTGTCCTTTTTAGAGTGTAAAATGCGTCCAATTTTTAATAGATTTCATATTGGCCCACCGAAGCTCTGCGACATAGCCTAATTGCTCCCAAAAGCCAAGAAAAAGCCATATTGGCCCACGGGAGTCCCTAAAAAAGTCACCCGAGGGCCCAAAATGACCCACTAACCCCGTCCCCCAGGTTCACACAAATTCTCCGAATTTGTGCTATACTAAAACAAAAAGGGGAGATAAATATGGGAATTATAGCAGCATTTATGGTACCGCACCCGCCGCTTATCGTTCCGAATGTGGGAAAAGGCGGGGAGGAACAAATTAAAGAGACCACAAAATCTTATGAGGCGGTGGCAAAGAAGATCGCAGAGCTTAAGCCTGAGACTATTGTCATCACAAGCCCTCATTCTGTCATGTACGCAGATTACTTTCATATATCGCCGGGCACTCACGCAGAGGGCGATTTCGCAAACTTCAACGCGCCTGAAGTTAAGTTTAATGAAACCTACGATAAAGAATTCACATCATACCTTTCAAAGCTTGCGGATGAAAGGCTCTTTCCTGCGGGCGTTTTGGGAGAAAGGGATCCTAACCTTGACCACGGCACCATGGTGCCCCTTTACTTTATAGAAAAGTACATAACCGACTTTAAATTAGTAAGAATCGGTCTTTCGGGTCAGCCCCTTACAGATCATTATCGCTTAGGAAAAATGATTCAGGAAACCGCTGAGGCTCTTAACAAAAGAGTGGTGCTTGTTGCAAGCGGCGACCTTTCGCATAAATTACAGGATTACGGCCCCTACGGCTTTTCAAAGGAAGGCCCCGAATATGATGACAGAATCATGAAGGATGCTGAAAGCGGAAACTTCGAAGCATTCTTTGATTACACGGAAGACTTTTGCGAAAAGGCCGCTGAGTGCGGTCACAGGTCCTTTGTGATTATGGCAGGGGCCTTGGATTCAAAGAAATTAGACATAAAGAAGTACTCTCATCAAGACGTTACGGGAGTAGGCTACGGAATCTGCAGCTTCATTGTAACGGGAGAGGATGAAAACAGAAAATTCCTCGATTCTTACTTAGATAAACGTAAAAAGAAACTGACCGACCAAAGAAATAAGGAAGACGCTTTCGTGCGCTTAGCTCGTGCATCTTTAGAGCATTTCATAAAAGAAAAGCACACATACGGCGTAAACGAAGCCTTTAGAGCCGCAAACATAAGTAAAGAAGATGAAGAAAAACTTTTGTCAGATAAGGCAGGGGCTTTTGTTTCTATTCATAAAAGCGACAGATTAAGAGGCTGCATCGGAACATTTCTTCCAACACAGTATTGCTTGGCAGAAGAAATCATTGCAAACGCCGTAAGCGCCTCCACAAGGGATCCACGCTTTGACCCTATTACTGAAGATGAACTTGAATGGCTTGAAATTTCCGTAGATGTCCTTGGCGCACCTGAAGACATCGAAAGCGAAGCGGAGCTTGACCCTAAAAAGTATGGAGTAATTGTTAGAAACGGCGCGCGAAGAGGCCTGCTTTTACCGGACCTTCCGGGAGTTGACACGGTTGAAGATCAGATTTCAATCGCAAAGCAAAAGGCCGACATCGGAAAGCACGAAGAAGTTTCCCTTCAGCGTTTCACCGTCACCCGCCATATATAAAAGGAGAAGTAATGATTTGTAACACCTGTTTCAGACATTGCGACATAAAAGAAGGTTGCCTCGGATTTTGCGGGGCAAGAACCTGTAAGGATGGTAAAGTCACCGCCGCAAATTACGGGAAAATCACTTCCATAGCATTAGATCCAATCGAAAAGAAACCATTAAGGCGATTTTACCCGGGAAGCAAGATTTTATCTGTGGGAAGCTACGGCTGTAACCTTCGGTGCCCCTTTTGCCAGAATAATGAGATTTCATGGTCCGATAGAGCTTTGCGCTTTTCAAAGGAAGCCGACTACATTTCCCCCGAGCACTTAAGAGACATTGCCATTTCTTGTAAAGATGATGGAAACATAGGCGTAGCATTTACCTACAATGAACCCCTTATCGGTTGGGAGTACGTTAAAGATGCAGCTGTTCTTATTAAAGAAGCGGGCCTAAAAAACGTGATGGTGACAAACGGCACTGCCACATTGGAAGTCTTAAATGAGCTAAAGCCCTATATCGATGCCATGAACATTGATTTAAAAGGCTTTACTAAGCACTACTATAATGAATTCCTAGGCGGCGACTTTGAAATGACCAAAGCCTTTATAAAAGAAGCCGTCAAATTCTGCCACGTGGAGCTAACCACATTAATTATTCCAAAAGAAAACGACTCGGAAGAAGAGATGCGCGAATTATCCGCATGGGTCGCCGCCTTAAGCCTCGACATCCCCCTTCACATTTCACGCTTCTTCCCCCAATTTCACTTACAAGATCGCGACGCCACCGACGTAGCCCACATCTACAGTCTTTCCGAAATCGCCAAAGAAAACCTCAACTACGTCTACACCGGCAACTGCTAAAAATTTTCTATCTAAAGAAAGTATATTCTAAAAACTGTGTGGTAGATTTTTGTAATGTTTAAAAACACTATAAAAGCGTCCTTAGCGAAGGAAAGATCCGTCCCAATCCCCTTAGGCTCGAAGACATTTCTGAGAGTCTTAGGGGAGCGTGGACTAGCTTTCCTTCGCGTTGCTTTGTTTTTAAATATACAAAAATCTACCACACAGTTGCCTTCTGAATAAATCACTCTCAGATAAATCTTAAAAAATTGTTAAATTTATGCTTGACAAGTTAGCGAATGATAACTAGAATAGTGGCGTCAGGTTAGCGAGGACTAACCAGGGAAGAAAGGAAGTCAAATGATGCCATTAACATTTGCAGAGCTAGGAGAAAGAAACATCGTTAAGAGGGTCGGCGGAAACGATGAAATAAAGAAGCACTTGGCTGATTTAGGATTCGTGGTCGGAAGCGAAGTTTCTGTGGTTTCTTCGATTAACGGAAATGTAATCGTGAATGTGAAGGAATCAAGAGTTGCCATAAGCGAGGAAATGGCTCGCAGAATTATGGTCTAGGTTCTTTTCTTAGCAAGGAGGATTAAATGAGAACACTTAGAGAAGTGAAAATCGGAGAGACCGTGAAGGTTTCAAAGATCAACGGTGAAGGCCCTATTAAGCGTAGAATCATGGATATGGGCGTCACAAAGGGGATTGAAATTTATGTACGTAAAGTTGCCCCTCTTGGAGATCCGGTAGAAGTTACGATCAGAGGATATGAATTATCTCTTCGTAAAGAAGACGCCGAGATGATAGTGGTTGAGTAGGAGGAGCAAACATGAGTATCAGAATCGCCCTTGCGGGCAACCCTAACTGTGGTAAGACCACACTTTTTAATGCACTTACAGGTTCCAACCAGTTTGTAGGTAACTGGCCCGGAGTTACAGTTGAAAAGAAGGAAGGTAAGTTAAAAAAGCATGATGATGTAGTTATCACCGACCTTCCCGGTATTTATTCACTTTCACCCTACACACTTGAAGAAGTAGTTGCAAGAAACTACCTTCTTGATGAAAAGCCCGATGCAATCTTAAACATTGTTGACGGTACCAATATTGAAAGAAACCTTTATCTCACAACACAGCTTACAGAGCTCGGAATTCCCGTTGTTGTAGCTGTTAACATGATGGACGTAGTTAAAAAGTCCGGAGATAAAATTGATTTTGAAGAAATTTCAAAGAGACTTGGTTGCAAGGTAATGCAGATTTCCGCTTTAAAGGCAGACGGTATTATGGAAGCTGCCGAAGAAGCAATTAAGGCTGCAAAGCAGGGAAGCTCAGTTCCCATGCATTCATTCAACGGCGCAGTTGAACATGCAATCGCTCATATCGAAGAAGCTTGCCTTCACGATATGGATGAAAAGAGCCAGCGCTGGTACGCAATCAAGATTTTTGAAAGAGATGATAAAGTAATCGAAAGATTAAAGCTTGATCAAAAGACCTTGGACCACATCGAAAAAGATATTAAAGATGCGGAAAAAGAACTTGATGACGATGCTGAATCAATCATCACAAACGAGCGTTACATTTACATCGGAGAAGTTGTTAAGGCATGCGTAAAGAAAAAAGGCGCCGGCAGATTAACTCTTTCAGATAAAATCGATAAAGTTGTTACAAACAGATTCTTAGCCCTTCCCATTTTTGCAGTGGTTATGTTTGTTGTTTACTATCTTGCAATGACCACTTTGGGTACAGCGGCTACAGACTTTACCAACGATAACATCTTTGGTGACGGTTTCCACTTGCTTGGAATCGGTTCAGGTCAGTATGAAGAAGAAATGCTTGATTATGTCAAAGAAAACGTATGGACCGATGAATTCGTAGGCACAGTTGAAGCTGCCGACGAAGCAGGCGTTATCGGTGCCGAAGATATCTTAGGTGCCATCGAAGAAGAAGACTTCGGCGGATTTGACGAAGCTTACGGAACCTTTGCTGATTCACTTGCAGAGGAAGGATATGACGTATCCGAAATCTATGATGCTGCACTCGGCGATGAGGCAGAAGGCGTGCCGGACCCTTCTGAATACGGTGTTTGGGTGCCCGGTATTCCTGTTTTGGTTGAAAACGGACTTGATGCAATCGGTTGTGCAGAGTGGCTTAAGAGCCTCATCGTAGACGGTATTGTAGGCGGTGTCGGAGCCGTACTTGGATTTGTACCTCAGATGCTTGTACTTTTCTTCTTACTTGCAGCTTTGGAAGCATGCGGATACATGGCAAGAGTTGCCTTCGTTATGGACCGTATCTTTAGAAAGTTTGGTTTGTCAGGTAAGTCATTCATTCCTATGCTTATCGGCTCAGGATGTGGCGTTCCCGGTGTTATGGCTTCACGTACCATCGAAAACGAACGTGACAGACGTATGACAATCATGACAACAACATTTATTCCCTGCGGAGCAAAGCTTCCTATCATTGCTTTGATTGCAGCGGCACTTTTTGACAATGCAACATGGCTTGCACCTACATCTTACTTTATCGGTGTTGCAGCCGTTGTTATTTCAGGTATCTGCTTAAAGAAAACAAAGATGTTTGCAGGAAATCCCGCTCCCTTCGTTATGGAGCTTCCCGCATACCACTGGCCCGGATTTAAGAACGTACTTAGAAGCATGTGGGAGAGAGGCTGGTCATTCATTAAGAAGGCCGGAACAATCATCCTTCTTTCTTCAATCTTCATTTGGGCTACATCACACTTTGGCTCTACAGATGCAGGATTCGGATTCGATGTTGACATGGAACTTGAATCAAGTATATTAGGATATATCGGAAACGCGATTAAGTGGATCTTCGCACCTTTGGGATTTGCTTCAATCAAGGCAACAATCGCCACAATCATGGGTCTTGTTGCAAAAGAAGAAGTAGTCGGAGTATTTGGTGTACTTGACTTTGAAGGACTTACAAAGCTTTCTGCTTTCAGTTTCCTTGTATTCAACCTTCTTTGTGCTCCTTGCTTTGCAGCAATCGGTGCAATCAAGAGAGAAATGAACTCTGCAAAGTGGACATGGTTCGCAATCGGATATCAGTGTGGCTTGGCTTACGCTGTATCACTTGTTATCTACCAGATCGGTTCACTCTTTACAGGTGCGGGAAATGTACTTGGTATAATCGTATCTGTTGCTTTGATAGGCTTCCTCGGCTACATGCTCTTTAAGCCTTACAAAGAAGCAACTTCGCTTAAGTATTAGAGGATTTAATATATGTTAGAATTTTTAAGAGCAAATTTATCAACCATCATAGTGGCTTTAGTATTGGCAGTGATAGTGGCCCTTACAGTCAGAAAAATGATAAAAGATAAGAAAGCGGGCAAGACATGCTCAAGTTGCGGCGGTTCTTGCGCGGGTTGCTCAGGCTGTATGCCAAAACAAAAATAAAATCAAACGCCATTGATTTATAAATTAAGAGGGAAGCGTCATCTTTTGGGTGTCGCTTCCTTTTTGTAATAAAATATCGCGAAGCGATTCTTAATTTATGGTATAATGTCGCTATGAGCGTACATGTAAAGGGGATAACAAAAAAGGCGGTTACAATTCTTTTAGGGGCATCGATGCTCCTTCTTTGTGCATGCAAAAATCCTCATGAAGAGGCTGTTGCGGCAGAAATCTCTCAAAATTATGACATTCCCAAAGAAAAACAGCTTATAGTTTACACTTCCCATAAGGAAGAGGTGTACTTACCTATAATCATGGAGTTTGAGAATCAGACGGGCATTTACGTTGAGATTCATGCGGGAGGCACCACTGAACTTTTTAAAGACGTGCGTGAAGCTTCCAAAGAAAGCGCCTGCGACATAATGTTCGGAGGGGGCATTGAGTCATTTGAAGCAGCAAAAGACCTGTTTATCCCATATGATGCAATAGATAAAGACAAACTTGACAGTAGATACACATCGGATAGAGGCTTTTATACGCCATTTACAGAGCTTCCCATAGTGTTTATTTATAACAATAAGCTTGTAAGAAAAGAAGATGCGCCTGCGTCTTGGGAAGACTTGTTAAGCGAAAAGTGGAAGGGACAAATTGCCTTTGCAAATCCCCATAGCTCAGGCACAAGCTACACAATCCTTTCTTCCTTTTCTCAGATTGTGGGAGAAGATAAGCTTGACGATTTTATAAATAACCTTGATAATCAAGTGCTTTCAACATCCGGAGAGATTATCCCTTCCGTATCAAACGGCACTTTCCTTGTGGGCATTACATTAGAAGAAACCGCAAAGAAAAATATCCTTGCGGGAGACGACATCACCATGGTGTATCCAAGCGAAGGTACGGTTTCTTTGCCCGATGGCGTCGCAATGGTAAAAAATGCGCCCCACAGCTATAACGCCGGAAAGTTTATAGACTTTGTGACAGGGTTTGACACGCAGAAGTACGCCATGAGCCGCTTTTGCAGACGCCCCGTAAGAAAAGACATAATGCTTACCGTGGGCTTTGATAAGATAAAAGAAATTGATTTTGACATAGAGAAAGCCGCTAAAAGCGAAGAAAGCGTTTTCCTTCTTTGGGACAGCCTTATAAAGGAGGAAGAATGAAGAAATTACTCATTAAACACTCCTTTAAAAAGAAACTGTTCTTTATAGTCCTTGCAATCACACTTTCTTTGGTAATCTTCGGGGGAATCTTAACGATTCAAGGCTTCCAGGCCCGCATTAAGGCAGACCATGAAAGAGATGACATGGTGCAGGAAGAAATAATCAATCAAAGGATAGAAGATATATTAATAAGCACTGAGAACGTCCTTGATGCCATATCGGAAAGCAAGACACTATCAGGCGCCGTAGGCCCAAGAAGTAAAAGCGCCCAGGATGTTTATGCGGCCCTTTACGAAGTCTCGGCGCCCATAAGGGATTTCTCGGTTGTGGACATTTACTTTGGAGGCGTAAGCCACTATAGCTCAGGACGTGGGGACGCAACACGTGCACTTCCCATGGGATACGGTGTTTTGGCAAAAGCAGACAAAGAAATGGGCAAAACCGTTTACGACATGGATCCAAACGACGTCACTTTAAGCGGCGCCACCCTTATAATCGCAAGGAAAATCTCCGATTACGGAGTGGGTTCTTATGCCGTTGTAAGGATAAGCGAAGAGGCTTTAAAGAAAGAACTTACAGGGGCCTTTAATGCCCGCGACGGATTTATGTTAACCAATGAATTCTTTAGACCCATATGTCTTGCAGGAACAGCGGAAGATGGTATTAATTTAGCTAAACTTCGTAAAAATTTCTTTAAGCGTGACGTCTACAATAAAGACATTAAAGAAAACATATACATTAAAAATATGAAAGATACGGGGCTTATAAGCATTTATATCACCCCTCCCGCCTTTGAAGAATCAGCGGTTAAGGCAGGATATCAAATCATAATCTTTCAGGCTTTCATAGGCGTTTTACTGTGCTTACTTGTGGCATCAAGAATGAGCACTTCAATTTCCCGCCCCATAAGCATTTTGACAATGGCCATGAAGCAGTTTAGAAAGGGCGATTTTGACACTAAGATTGAGTTAAACCGTGAAGATGAATTCGGGCAGTTAGCCTCAGGATTTAACAAAATGACCGCTCAGCTAAAAGAAACCATTCAGGATAGAGTGGAAGCTGAAAGAAAGGTTAATGAGTCTAGAATTGAGCTTATGCAGGCTCAGTTAAATCCTCACTTTTTATATAACACCTTAGATACCATTAAGTGGGTGGCAAAGGCAAATCAGGTGCCGGAAGTGGCAACCCTTTCTTCATCCTTAGCTACCATACTTAGAACCGCGATTTCCGAAAGCCAGTTTTGCATGCTTGAAAATGAGTTAGACCTTGTTAAAAACTATTGCGACATTCAAAAGATAAGGTTTGACGATTGCTTTGACTTAGAAATCGATGTGGAAAAAGACATTTTAAAGGCCTACGTTCCAAAGCTTATTTTGCAGCCCCTTGTTGAAAACTCAATCATTCACGGGTTAGAGGGAAGAAGCGATGGAAAGATTACGGTAAGCGCCTTAAAGATAATAAAAGAGGGCGAACCGGATGCCTTGGAAATTGTGGTTAAAGATAACGGAAAAGGCATTAGCGATGAAATGATAGCCCTTATTGAATCTGACGATCCAAGCGCTTTGGAAGGGCATTTGGGGCTTAAAAACGTAAATACTATAATAAGACTCTTTTACGGTAAAAACTATGGCATCAAAGCATGTCGCCTGGATGACGGCACAAAAATTACGGTTTTGATTCCATTTTCTTTAAAAGAGCCAAAGGGGGTAATGTCATGACGAAAGTCTTGATAGTCGACGACGAAAAATACGTAAGAATGGGTATAAAAGAAGAAACCGACTGGTCTTTAATAGACTGTGAAGTGGTGGGAGAGGCTTCAAACGGAGAAGAAGGCTTAAAAATTGCCCTTGAAAAAAGACCGGATCTTGTAATATCGGATATCAGAATGCCTAAAATGGACGGAATCGCCTTTGCTGAAAAGCTTAGAGAAAATCTTCCAAACACAAAGGTCATTTTCTTAACGGCCTACGATGAATTTGAATATGCAAGAAAGGCAATAAGGCTTGGAATTTCAGATTACATTTTAAAGCCCTTTAAAGACGGTGAGCTTGAAGCCTCCGTACAAAGGCTTTTGCATCTGTATCCTGATGCGCCAACACCGGTTAACGAGCTTGAAGATAAGCTTATTCCTTTAAAGGATAAAAAGAGCATTTCAAATCGCTACGTGCAGGCTGCAATTACCTATATAGAAGATCACTTTAATGACCCTGATTTTTCTATAGCTAAGCTTGCGGATTCCATGGGTGTAAGCGAAGGGCACATAAGCCGTTTGTTTAAATCAGAGCTTGATGTTGGCATAAACAACTATTTAACAAGATACAGAATAAGAAAGGCTATGGACTATTTAAAAGACGTGCAGGTTAAGGTATATGAAGTGACGGAAATGTGCGGATATCAGGACATTGCTTACTTTTCAAACACCTTTAAAAAGCTTGTTGGGAAGTCACCTTCCGACTATCAGACAAACGGTCTTGAGTAAAAGATGTATATTTTTTACAAAAAATGTCAGTTTTGTCCTCTGCAAAAATAAAATATGCACAAGTAAAATGTACTTATCAGGTAACAAATGCACCGATAAGTACATTTTCTTTATGGGGAGAAGTGTTCTTTAGTGCATATTGCGTAAAGGAGGATAGCAAATATATGAAAAAGAAAGTTTTAGCAGCCCTCTTAGCGTGCACAATGGTGTTTACAGCCTGCGGCTCACAGCCTGCAGCAAGCAACACACCCGCACCTAAGGCAGAAACTGAAACACAGACAACAGAGCAGACAACAGAAGCTGCTCCCGCAGAAGTTGAAGAAGAGCTTACCGGCATTGATTTAATCATCAAAGAAGCCGAAGGTATGACTCTTGAAGAACTTGCTAAGAAAGCAATCGAAGAATCTAACGGTAAGACATTCTACGGTGTTGGTAACTCTAGCCGTGGTAAGTCAGCACTTCCTAAATTCATTGAATATCTTCAGACTATCGATTCAAGCTACAACATGGAGTTTGAATGGCAGCAGCCTAAGAACAACAAAATCTTTGAACAGTTAACATCCGACTCTTTCAAGAGTGAAGGTACATTCGCAATGACCCTTATCCAGGATGGTAACCAGATTCAGTCTAAGATGGTTGACACAGGAATCTTAAAGACCTTCGTTCCCAAGGAATGGGCAGAAGCAAACGGCACAACACCCGATGCTTTCGAAGGATTCCTTCCTCTTCAGACACTTAACAAAGTATTCATGTTCAACTGCACAGGCGACGCTAAGTTTACAAACTGCTGGGACTTCATCTATGAAGGTTCACATCCTTTGTTCATGGGCGTTGACTCTGAAATCGTTGGTAAGAACTTCCTTATGATGCTTACAGCTGACAAGTATGCTGACTGGCTTAAGGCAGCTTACGATAAGCTTGATGACACAAAGAAAGCTTACTTCGAGCCCACAATTCAGGAAATGCAGTCTGATGCAAGCGAACTTGGCCTTGGTGCTAACGGCGCTTACGCACTTGCATTCATTAAGCTTTGGGTTAACAACTACAACGAACAGACAGACGACGGTCCTATCTGTAACACATTGGTTGATGCATCCGCTAAGGATCAGTCAGGACTTTTGGTTTATTCAAAACTTCGTTCTGTAGAAGAATCAGCTAACGTATCTGTTAACAACATTAAGGTTGCAGCATACGAAGACGGTTACACAGGTATCGGCGGATACGGTTACTGCCACTACTTATTTGTAACAAAGAACTCACCCCTTCCTTGGACAGCATGCGCATTCATCGCATACATGACCTGCACAGCTGACGGTTTTGAAGCTTGGGGTAAGGACATGGGCGGTTACTCAGCTAACCCCGATGTTGCTAAGGCAATCGAAGAAAAGTTCCATCACTCACAGGGTGGCGGAGACGAATTCCCTGCTAAGAACGACAGAGGTTATGACTGGTGGACAGGCGAAGGCCAGGGCGAACTCGTACTTGAAGATCCTTTGTACTGCTCAGAAGTTTCTTTCTCAGTAGGAAGCTGGATCGACGTTCTCGATCACTATAAGCCCGAATAAATAATAGGCTACATTTACAAAGGGATGCTGCTTCCCATAAGCCGCATCCCTTCTTTTAAAGAAGGAGTACCCCTATGCAGGAGACGACAAGACCTGACAAAGGTGCAATCTTTAGAAATAAAGTAAAGACTTGGTTTTCACAGCCTCAGAACATAATTTTACTTCTCTTTGGCATTGTGCTTACCTTCAGTACAGTGGCACCTATTGTCGCAATAGTTAAAGATACATTTCAAATTCACCCCGGTACCATAGATCAGCACTTAACAAAGCGCACATCAGGGTACACACTTGTAAACTACACAGACCTTTTTACAAGTAAGCTTGCAAAGACAAACCTTTGGACGCCCCTTGTAAATACAGTCTTTCTTTCAGTTTTAACTTGTATCATATCCATTCTTTTCGGCGGGCTTTTTGCTTTCCTTGTAACAAGAACGGATATGAAATTTAAAAAGTATTTAAGTTCAATTTTCATTTTCCCTTACATCATGCCTCAATGGACATTGGCAGTTGTATGGCAGCACATGTTTTATTCAAACAAGGTTACGGGAACTTCGGACGGCCTTTTGGCTTCTTTGTTCCATGTATACTTCCCCACATGGTGGTGCCAGGGATTATTCCCAAGTGCGATGGTTTTGGGCCTCCACTATGCGCCCTTTGCTTATATTCTTATAGGAGGAATATTTAAGAATATGGACGCAAATCTGGAGGAAGCGGCCACAATCTTAGATACTCCCAAGGCAAAGATCATGTTTAAGGTAACACTTCCCATGATCAAACCCGCCATTCTTTCCACCATCCTTTTGGTATTCGGAAGCGCAATGGGAAGCTACCCCGTGCCTCACTACTTAAACCTTACGACTCTTTCAACAAAGTACATTTCGATGAACTCTAAGTACACAGGCGAAGCAAGTATCCTTGCCATCATCATGATGATCTTTGGTGTCATCATCCTCGGCATGAACCAGCTAAGCTTAAAGAGCCGTAAAAATTACACAACAGTAACAGGTAAATCAGGACAGCTTACGAAACTTAGAATCGGTAAGATAGGTAAGTATTTGGTAGCAATCATCTTTATACTTATCACTTTCTTTACAAGTATTTGGCCGATACTTCTTTTCGCACTTGAAACCTTCTTACCTAACCCCGGTGACTACAGTTTCTTGTATACGGGAAACCTTGCACACCTTACCACAAAGTGGTGGGCAACAAGCGAAAACATCACCGAAAACGGTATGTATGGACAATCAGGTATCCTTCACAACAACACCATCTGGCATGCCTTCGGAGGCACACTTTTCTTGGCTGTTGTTTGTGCCCTCATCGCAGGTACCATCGGTACTTTGATTGGATACGCAGTTGCAAAGAAGAGAAGAAACAAGTGGGCAAACTACGTAAACAACGTAGCATTCCTTCCTTACCTTATGCCTTCAATCGCTGTAGGCGCTGCGTTCTTTATACTGTTTTCGAATGAAAGAATCAACCTTTTCAATACTTACACACTTTTGATTATTGCAGGTGTGGTTAAGTACATTCCTTTCGCATCAAGAAGCTCACTTAACTCAATGCTTCAGATAAGCGGAGAACTTGAAGAGGCTGCGATAATACAGGATACTTCATGGATTAAGAGAATGACAAAGATCATTATCCCCATCCAGAAGTCATCAATCATAAGCGGATATTTACTTCCCTTTATGACATGCTTAAGAGAATTGTCATTGTTCCTTCTTTTGTGTACTCAAGGATTTATTTTATCAACAACCCTTGATTACTTTGATGAAATGGGACTCTACGCATTCTCAAGTGCCATCAATTTGATTTTGATAGTCACGATTTTAGTGTTTAACACACTCGTTAACAAATTAACCGGGGCAAGCCTCGACGACGGCATAGGAGGTAAGTAAAATGCCTGAAATTAAACTTGAAAATATCACCAAGCGTTGGGGAAAATTCTTTGGCGTTGATAACGTTAGCTTAGATATTCCCAACAATTCATTTATAACTTTACTTGGCCCTTCAGGTTGCGGTAAAACCACGATCCTTCGAATGATCGCAGGACTTGAGACCCCTACCGAAGGCCGCATCACAATCGGAGATAAGGTTGTGTTTGATTCAAACGCAGGCATTAACGTGCCCGCTAACAAGCGTAAAGTTGGTTTCTTGTTCCAAAACTACGCTCTTTGGCCCAACATGACTGTTTATGAAAACATTTCTTTTGGCTTAAAGAACATTAACGAAGAGCTTCCCGTTTTGGACGTTGAAGCTAAGCGTGCTTCCGATATGATAAGAGCCCTTACAAACGGAAGTAAGGTAAAAGAAATCGTTGAAGAGTGCCGCGATAAAAACGGAAAGCTTGATGAAAAGAAGGCTTACGTTAAGCTTATCGATAACTTCACTCTTTCAATCTTTACAGCAAAGGACTTGTTTAGCTTAAAGGTTCATGAGCAAAAGGATCCTAATGCTTACGCAAAAGAAAAGGCAAAAGCTTATGAAGAAAAGCTTGCTTCCATTAAGGCTAAGTACGCTCAGGAAGGTAAAGAATTAAACGAAAAGTTTGAAGTTTGCAAAGACGGAAAAGCTGAAATCACAAAGAGAAAGCTTACAAAAGAAGAAATCGATTCTAAGGTAAGAGCCTGCTCAAGAATCGTAAAGATTGGTATGTTTATGGATCGTTATCCTGCAGAGCTTTCAGGCGGTCAGCAGCAAAGAGTTGCCATTGCAAGAACTCTTGCTCCCGAACCCCAGGTTCTTTTCATGGACGAGCCTTTATCAAACCTCGATGCAAAGTTAAGACTTGAAATGAGATACGAACTTCAAAGACTTCATGTTGAAACAGGAAGCACCTTTGTATACGTAACTCACGATCAGATGGAAGCTATGACTTTGGCTACCAGAATCTGTCTTGTAAATAACGGCGTGCTTCAGCAGTACGCAGCACCTTTGGAAGTTTACAATCGCCCCGCAAACCTCTTTGTAGCAGACTTTGTGGGCAACCCTTCCATGAACTTTGTGGATGCTAAGGGTAAGGCCGAGGCAGACGGTTCGGTTTCTTTGGACATACTTGACGGTATCAAGGCAAAGTTTGTACCGGGAAGCGCCTTAAACATGGCTGAATGGAAAAAGCAGCGTGACGATGATGCTTTGGCAAAAATCGAAGAAGAGAAGAAGCGCTTAGCTAAGAAGGGCGCTGTTGAAAAGTCCAATAAGGATGAAGTATTTAAGTACCACGTTCAGAAGGTTGAAGAGGAAGATGACAGCCTTGCAGACGACCCCGTTATCACAGAAGATGACTACGTTTTGGGCATCCGTCCCGAAGCAATCGACATCGAAGCTTCAGGCAGAACCGAGGCTACAATCTACGGTGCCATGCCCACAGGTATGGAGTCTACTCTTAAGCTTAAGGTTGGCGATTTCCTTCTTACAGGCGTTGTATTCGGTAACAGAATCTACACCATCGGACAGAAAGAAAACATCAACATTAACGGTAACGACATTCTTCTCTTTGATAGAAAGTCAGGCCGCTTAATCACAGCCGGCAGACTGGAAATTTAAGCCTGTCATTTATCACTTAAATTGAATACCCGTTAAAATCCGCCCCGCTTGCGTCCTCCGACTTAGGTCAACCTGCATGCGGGGCGATTTTTTGTGTTGACAAGTAGCTCAATTTGATATAATATAAACATGTTTATATAAACACATTTATATTATTATGAGGGTGAAGATATGATAGTAATAGTAAACACAACATCGGATGAAAGAATCTCCGATACAATCAAACAGCAGCTTGCTGTTTGTAAAGTGGAGGCTGAAATTATTGAGGCTTCTAACTTAAACATCGGCCACTGCATTGGCTGTAACCATTGCTGGCTTAAGACGCCGGGAGAGTGTGCGGTTAAAGACGATTACGAAGAAATTTTAAAGAAAATCATTCACGCAGATCAGCTTTGGGTGATTTCAGACACAGCCCTTGGGTTTATAAATCACAAGGGAAAGAACATTTTTGACAGGGTGATTCCAATTATCACCATGAACCTTTGCTTTAAGAAAAAAGAAATGCGCCATGTGAAGCGCTATAAGAAAAATGCAAATGTGGGCCTTATATTTAAGGGCGAAGCGGACGGCAACTTTTTAAACAGGTGGATGGAGCGAGTGGCTCTAAACCTTGGAAGTAAGAGCCTTGGCGCTTTTAAAGAATCAGAAGTAAAGGAGGCCTTATCATGCATGTGTTAATTATCAATGCTAGCCCCAGGGTGAAGCAGTACAGCAATACGGATAAAATCTTAGGTGCATTCACAAAAGGTCTGTCAGAAGAAGGTGTAACCTTTTCTCAATACGAATTATCTGATAGAAGAAGCTGGGACGAAATAAGAAAAGCTTATTATGAAAATAACAACATTTTAATTGCCATGCCTTTGTTTGTAGAGTGTGTGCCGGGAATTTTGATGGAGTTTCTTGAAACTCTCGGTCCTAAGAATGATGGCACTAAGGTTTCTTTTATCTTACAGGGCGGATTTTATGAAGCTTCACAGTTAAGATGTGGGGAAACTTACTTAGAAATGTTAGCTAAAAACTTTGGCTTAGAATACGCAGGTACCCTTGTAAAGGGTGGAAACTTTGGTATAAGATTGGCAGAGGGGGAAGCAAGAGATAAGCAAGTTGAGCCCTTTAAGGAAATGGGAGCAGAATTCGCAAGAGAGGGCAGTTTCTTTAGCCCTAAATGCAAAGCCTTTGCAGGGCCGGAACAGTTTCCTTTGCCTGTCAGAATCATGGTGGGAATGGCCTTTAAATTTGCAATGCCTTCTTACTTTACGAAGGCTTCAAAATCCTTTGGCGCCAAGAAACCTTTAAACTACAGACCATATAAATAGGGGTAAAAATGGGAAGAAAAACACGTATCACAAAAGAAATGATATTGGAGGCCGCATACGAGCTTTTGGATAAAGAGGGCATGGGAGCGGTGCAAATAAAGGCAATCGCGGCGAAGTTAAATTGCTCCACACAGCCTGTATCCTGGCAGTTTGGAAGCATGACAGAGCTAAAAAAAGAGTTGTTTCTTTATTCTCGATACAAACTTTATGCGCCATTTGCAGAAAAGACAAAGGGGAAGGCTGCTCTGGAAGCGTTCTTTATTTCGGGACTTTGCTACATTTCAAACGCCTGCGACCATCCAAATGTCTTTAGATTCGTGTGCGTGGACGATCCCGTAAACACAATCGGCGAAGCGATGCACGAGGGAAGTATCTTTGAATCTCAGTTTGACGCAGACTCCGCAAAGGCTTTGGCGGAAGAATACAAGATTTCCCCGGATGTCATAGGAAGCGCCGTAAGAGACGTGGTAATCTACACTCACGGCCTGTCTGTCATGATGATGTTTGATAGCTATAAGCTTCCCAAGAAGCAGGCCTGCGAGATGGTGTACAACACCGGCGTTACCATCCTTAAAACCGTAGGAGTGGAGACTAAGAAAGATTATAAGTATTTAATTAAGGGATACGAGTAGACCCTCGTATTCTTTTTTATTGGGCGGTAAAACGATTGACTTTATTTTAACTCTAGCGTAGTATGATTCTTCGGGAAAGTTAGATTAATTTGGAGTAATAATCAATATGTTTAAAAGCAAATTGCCCTCAAACAATTCGGCGAGAGGGATAGTGGAAAATGCTCTTATGGCAGCTTTTTCACTTTTTGTAAATGGATTTGGCATCTACCTTACTATCAAGGCAAACCTTGGCGTGTCCCCTTGGGACGTTTTAAACATTGGCCTTTCAAACAGCCTTCACGTGCTTTATGGAACGGCTTCAATCGGTGTATCGCTTTTGATACTTCTTATCGATATTTGGATGAAAGAACCTATCGGTCTTGCCATGTTTATCGATGCTATCGTAGTGGGAAAAAGCGTGGATCTTTTTAATTATCTCGATATTATAAAACCTTCAGAGAATGTATGGACAGGTCTTCTTTACATGATAGTAGGCCTATTTATAATCGGATATACTCAGTACTTTTACATGAAAGCTGCTCTTGGCTGTGGCCCCAGAGACACATTGTTGGTGGGAGTAAAGAAACGCTTAAAGAAGATCCCCATCGGTGTGATTGCAATCCTGATCGAGGGAACTGCAACACTCATCGGTTACCTTCTTGGCGGTCCTGTAGGTGTGGGTACAGTAATTTGTGTACTCCTCCAAGGTCCCATTATGCAGCTTGCTTTTAAATCGTTTCATTTTGACGCAACCGGCATTAAGCATGAAAGCATTATCGAATCTGCTTACGTTTTTGCGGGAAGCCTTAAGCGTCACGGAATTATAAAACAATCTTAGGGAGGTTTCGAAGATGATTCGAAATGGGATGGCAAAGAAAAGAAACCTGATTATTGCAGGCATTTTGGCGTTATCTTTTGTGGCGGCAGGATGCGGCGCAAAAGCACCGGCAGCCGAAACAGCTTCTTCGCAGGAAACAAAGACTTCGGTTGAAAAGACAGCTACGGAAGAAGAAAAAGAAGCAAAGCCTGCTGCTAAGGTAGACTGGAAGAAATGCACGGAGGAAGAAGCTAAAGCGCTTGTACCCAATGCTTTGGTGTTACCTGAGGGATTTGAACTGGTTTCTTGGTACACATTGGAAGACGGCTCACAAGAAGGGGGACTTGCAGACGTTCCCATGGCCCGTATGGAAGTGCAGAAAGACGGCTGGCTCTACGACGCAAGAGCGCAGGTTACAGGGGATGAATACTTAAACCTTGTTGGCGCCGATAAGCCTGAATGGATTCAAGAAAACGACGATAGATTGGTGGCTTGGGGCGATGAAGAAGCAGAGGCTAAGAGCTATGTTGCCGATATGGGCGATGGCTTTTCGCTTAGCTTAATCACATGGCATGACAAAGAAAGCGGAACTTCTTATTCGTTACATTCACTTGCAAAAATAGATGGAGGCGTTAGCCTTGGACCGGTTGCGGAACAGTTTAGCCCTCGTTACGCTGTTTTGACAGGAAAAGCCCCGGCAGAAAGCGAAGCTTCCGATAATACAACGGATGAAACCGCTTCAGCCCAGGGAAACACAGATAATTCGGACCTTTTCTATGTTGACGATATCAATACTTTGATTTCAACTTTAGTGCAGGAAATGGGACTTGAGGAAGTTGAAGCAGACGACATTGAGAAAGGCAAGTTCATTGGCGGTGGCTTTATCGGAAAGTACGGCTACAAAGCCGACAGCAACGGCCATTACCAAAACTACTACACATTCTACGATTTAGGCGATTGCATGGCCACGAACGTTACGTTCATGGGATGGGACGGAATCAATTATTACGACTACGGCACATACACATTCGACACCGTAAAGCAGAGCCTAATTGACCAGGCAGAATAAAATGAAAAAGGTCGGATAACGTTTGCTATCCGACCTTTCTTAACGCTAATTTGTTACATTAACATATGCCTTGGTTACAGTAAAATAATTGTAAATGTCGTTGTAACGTAGCTTTCTATAATGAAGAAGATTTAGACCTTCGGATTGAACTGCGTTAGCATCACAGACCATAATTCCATCGGATTCTATAGAAATCACAAAGACAGAATGGTATATGCAGTTGCTTTCATTCGTC
>Ga0129307_1000662_pt1 | contig 49245 bp, 44 predicted proteins | sample P1105metagenome_FD_94437 | JGI IMG/M metagenome (GOLD analysis project Ga0129307, IMG submission 94437) | Capybara group fecal microbial communities from Wisconsin, USA - P1105 metagenome | ecosystem: Host-associated > Mammals > Digestive system > Large intestine > Fecal | place: USA: Wisconsin...
CACGCTCTTTGCGGGCGACTGCGGAAGGACGGATCTTGCGACGGGCAATATGCAGTCGATACTTCACAGCATCCGTGAAGTACTGATGCAGCTCCCGGATGATGTCACCGTACTGCCGGGTCATGAGGAAATGACCAGCATCGGTGTGGAACGGAAGCGCAACATCGTCATGCGGATGAAGTAAGTCCGGCGGCAGGACCGGTCACAGGTGTATGAACAGTACCTCTTATCTGTTCATACAGGATTTGTGAAGGAGGAATGAAACTATGGGTAAAACGTACAGATCACTGATCTTCTGGGGCATTGCGGCTCTGGTATGCCTGATCATGCTCGTCCAGCCGGGCTATGCGGCGACGATCTCGGACATCCCGGGCTATGTGCTCGGACCCGGTGACCACTATGATGAAAAGGGAAACATCCTTGCTCTGAACGGAAAGACCCTCGTCCTTGCAGACGGCACCATCGTCGATGAGGATCTTGAGGCGCTCGCAAAGAGCTGGGCGGCCTTGAACAGCATGCAGGGTGAGGAAGGCGGCGCGGCGGCATTGATCGCAAGCGTTCCGATGACACCTGCACAGGAAAAGGCCAAGGCAGAGGCGGAGGCAAAGGCAGCTGCGGAAGCGGAAGCAGCCGAGGCTGCAAGGCTTGCGGCGGAGCTGAAGACGGCGGAAGCAAAGGCTGCAGAGGAAGCGGCCAAAGCCGCAGAAGCTGCGAAACAGACAGTCGTAAGTGAAGCTGCGAAGTCCGAGACACAGAAAGCCGAAACGGCAGACAGCACAAAAGCGGCAGCGGAAGGTGCCAATTACACTGTCACCAAAGAGGGTGACCGTACGGTCTATACCTATGAGGGAAAGAAGTATGTCTGTGCTTCGTCATACGGAGTCCACAAGCTCTCCGGCTTCAATCCCACAGCGAAGTACGGAGCAAAGACCTTCAGCGGTAAGGAAGCGAGAGCGCATCATACGGTAGCAGCGGCATCCGATCTTCCGATCGGTACCGTGGTGATCCTGAAAGCATCGAGCGGGCCTTATCCGTCAGAGTTTGACGGCGTATATGTCGTCGAGGACCGGGGCGGATACCATATCGAGCAGGAAGGCTGGATCGATATCTTTTTCGACACTGAGGCAGAAGCGGATCATGTGACGGCAAAGGGCTGGAACTACGCTGAAGTCTGGATCGCGGAAGAAGTAAAGTAAGCGCAGCGAAGTGAACACCCTGAAGAAATACAATTAAGGAATTTCCGATAAAGCCGTGTGTGCTGACACACGGCTTCATCGTATGTTAAGGATACAGCATCGGATGAAACAGGAACTCGAACTCTATATCCATATCCCCTTTTGTGTCAAGAAGTGCAATTACTGTGACTTCCTGTCATTCCCGCAGCCTGCGGAAATGTACTCAAGATATGCGGAACAGCTGATAAAGGAACTGAAGGCGGCAGCGGCGGACTGCACGGAGTACGAGGTCCGTTCCGTTTTTATCGGTGGCGGCACTCCATCGCTGCTTTCAGAGAACCTGATAACGGCGATCATGGAGACAGTCTATGCTTCCTACCATGTGGCAAAGGAAGCGGAAGTTACTATCGAGTGCAATCCGGGTTCCACGCTCCGGCACAAGTTTGCCGCGTACAGACGTGCCGGCATCAACCGCCTGAGCATCGGCCTTCAGTCCGCTGACAATGCGGAACTGAAGATGCTGGGCCGCGTGCACAGCTTTGAAGAGTTCCTCAAGTCTTATCAGAGTGCGCGGATGGAAGGCTTCCGGAATATCAACATTGACCTGATCAACTGCATCCCGATGCAGAGCTTAAAGACCTGGAAGAAGACTCTCCGGACAGTGCTCATGCTGAAGCCCGAGCACGTCTCCGTTTACAACCTGATCATCGAAGAGGGAACGCCCTTTTATGAAATGCAGAAGGAAGGCCTTCTGATGATGCCTTCAGAAGAAGAGCAGTCGGAGATCGATGACTTCACCAAAGAATACCTGGCAAAGCAGGGCTATCGCCGTTATGAGATCAGCAACTGGGCAAAGGAAGGCATGGAGTGCAGGCATAACTGCGGCTACTGGAGCGGTGTGCCGTATCTCGGCTTCGGACTTGGCGCGGCTTCCTGCTTTAACAAAAAGCGCTGGAACAATACAAGCGACCTTCAGGAGTATCTGGACCTCGATTTCGTGTCCGAGCTTTCTGCTGCAAGCCGGTGGAGCACAGCCCGGGCAAGGGCGAGGATGGAGGCTGCCCTGAAACGGAGCGCTGCAAATGCCGCAGGCGCGGACAGTGCGGAAAGCATGACGCCTGCGGACGGAACGACGGAGGAAATGCCTTTGAGCGTCTGGGACAGGCTCCGTAAGAGCGTGCACCGGTTAAGCCGCGAGGAAAGGATGGAGGAGTACATGTTCCTCGGACTGCGGATGACAGACGGCATCTCAACGACAGGGTTCCTTTCGGAATTCGGACAGCATCTGGATTCCGTCTATGGGAAGATCATCGATAAAAACATTATCAGCGGGCTCATGGAGAGCGTTGGCGGCCGTGTCAGGCTGACCGGGCGCGGCATGGATGTAAGCAATGTCGTCCTGAGTGATTTTCTCTTTGACAGGGAAGAAACACAGACAGAAGACCGAGAACCGGCAGAGAATACATCTGAAGCTGAAAACGAAGCCTGACCAATAAAACGACGCTCTGCAAACGCTTCTTACTGCTTCTACGGCATGACCCGCGGGGTTCTGTGGATCTCCTCTGAACAGTTCAATCTTTTCACTTTTTTTTAATACTTTTAAATGATGTAAACCACTTGACTTTTGTCGGGTGGTATTATATTATGACTACGTTAGCAATCAAATGAGTTGAGTGCTAACAAAGCCCGGAAGCAGGGTGCGGAGGTATGGCACCCGGAACGGAGACCAAAGTGAATGAGTTAGATGAAAGAAAAGTCGTCATATTGAAGGCGATCATAAAGAACTATCTCGAGACCGGAGAGCCGGTGGGCTCACGTACGATCTCCAAGCTGAGCGGTCTGAACTTAAGCTCGGCAACGATCCGCAACGAGATGAGCGATCTTGTGGAGATGGGTTACATCATCCAGCCTCACACGTCGGCAGGACGTATCCCTACGGATAAGGGCTACCGCTTCTATGTGGACAGCATTATCAGGGAAAGCGACCAGCGGATGAGCGAAGCGACGAGCCTGATGGTCCAGAGGGTGGACAAGCTCGAGATGCTCTTAAAGCAGATGGTCAGGCTCCTTGCGGTCGACACCAATTATGCGGCGCTGATCAGCGGACCGAGCACTTCTACGACCAAGATGAAGTACCTGCAGCTGAGCATACCGGCACCGGGACAGATCCTGATGATCCTCGTTCTCGACGGCAACGTTATCAAAAACGAGGTCCTGCAGGCCGAAGAAGAGATGGACTATGAAACCGCGATGCAGGTGACGGTGATGCTGAACAATCACTTAAGCGGTCTGAGTCTCCGGGAGATCACTCCCAAGATCATTACCGATATCATGGTCCAGGCAGGAGAACAGAAGGGCAATGTCAAGCTCGTTCTCGATGCGATCGTCGAGATGCTCGAACACGGCGAGACCAACCGTGATATCTTCACTTCCGGAGCGAAGAACATCTTCAAGTATCCTGAGCTTGCGGATGTGGATAAGGCGGCAGACCTGATTTCCGCGTTTGAGGAGAAGGACAGGCTGAACGAACTTGTGAACGAGGTCACTTCACTGACGGTTGCGGACGGCGCTGCCGGCAACAACATACAGGTCTATATCGGCGGAGAGGGTCCGATCAAGAACCTCAAGGACTGCTCGCTGATCACGGCACATTACGAGCTGGGAGACGGTATGAAGGGCGTTATCGGTGTTATCGGACCGAAACGTATGGACTATGAGAAGGTCATGCAGACGCTCCAGAACATGAAGGAGCAGCTGGACAACGCTTATGTCGGAAACGACGGACAGAGCGGGCCTTCTGACGATAAATAACTGAAGGACAGACACTGACATGGCAGACGAGAAGGATTTCAAACAAAAGGCAGAAGAACTGAACGGAACAGATACGGCGGCAGAGGAACTCGAGGAATCGAACGAAGAAGCCAGAGCGGACAGCGCCGAGGCGGAAGCAGCTGAGGAAGAGACGACAGAGAGCCCGGAGGAAGCGGAAGGCGAAGAGCCGGAAGAAGACGCCGGGGAACAGGATGCAGCTGAATCCGAAAAGCCGGCGAAGCCTGACAAAAAAGATAAGCAGATCGGGGAGCTCAACGATAAATACCGCAGGCTCTTTGCGGAATTCGATAATTACCGCAAGCGGACCGAAGTCGAAAAGACCGGTATGTTCGGTGAAGGAGAAAAGACGGTCCTGCTGAAAGTGCTGCCACTGATCGATAACTTCGAGAGAGCGCTGCAGAACGTACCGGAAGAGGAAAAGGATTCGGCCTTTGTAGACGGCATAGAAAAGATCTACCGCTCTTTCCTGGATCTTATGAAGGGACTGGGGGTCGAACCGATCGAGGCAGTCGGCAAAGAGTTTGACGCGAATCTCCATAACGCGGTCATGCATGTGGAAGATGAAGAAGCCGGTGAGAACACCGTCGTCGAGGAGTTTCAGAAGGGCTATATGTTCCGCGACAAGGTGCTCAGGTATTCGATGGTCAAGGTAGCCAACTAAAGAAGGGCGGCAGCGGATGCCGCGAAAGAGGAAAACAAAATGCCGAAGGCATGAGCCGGAAGCATTTGAAGATATAAAGTACATTATTCAAATTGACATATTACCAGATTCAGTATAGGAGGACATCATTATGAGCAAGATTATCGGAATCGATTTAGGAACCACCAACAGCTGTGTAGCAGTTATGGAAGGCGGCAAGCCGACCGTTATCCCGAACGCAGAAGGACAGAGGACCACTCCGTCAGTCGTCGCATTCACCAAGACCGGTGAGAGACTGGTCGGCGATCCTGCAAAGCGTCAGGCGATCACCAATCCGGACAGGACCATTTCCTCGATCAAGAGACATATGGGTACCGATTATAAGGTAACGATCGACGGCAAGACCTACACCCCGCAGGAGATCTCCGCGATGATCCTTCAGAAACTGAAGAGCGACGCAGAGAGCTACCTCGGCGAGAAGGTCACCGAAGCAGTCATCACTGTACCGGCTTACTTCAATGACGCTCAGCGTCAGGCAACGAAGGATGCAGGAAAGATCGCCGGTCTCGACGTAAAGCGTATCATCAACGAGCCGACAGCGGCAGCGCTTGCCTACGGCCTTGAGGATGAGAGTGAGCAGAAAGTCATGGTATATGACCTCGGCGGCGGTACTTTCGATGTTTCTATCATCGATATCGGCGACGGTGTCGTAGAGGTCATGGCAACCAACGGCGATACCCATCTCGGCGGCGATGACTATGATAACGTCATAATGAACTGGCTCGTTTCCGAGTTCAGAGTTGCGGAGGGTGTTGACCTTTCCGGCGACAAGATGGCGATGCAGAGACTGAAGGAAGCAGCGGAAAAAGCAAAGAAGGAGCTTTCCGCAGCTACCACCACCAATATCAACCTCCCGTTCATCACTGCAACCAGTGAGGGTCCGAAGCATCTTGATATGACCCTTACCAGGGCAAAGTTCGATGAGCTGACTGCAGCCCTTACCGCACGTACCGCACAGCCGGTCAGAAATGCGATGAACGATGCCGGCATCACCAATGCCGATCTCAGCAAGGTCCTGCTGGTCGGTGGATCGACCCGTATGATCTGCGCCCAGGAAGAGGTCAGAAAGATCACCGGCAAGGAGCCGTCCAAGACTCTGAATCCGGATGAGTGCGTTGCGATCGGTGCGGCAGTACAGGGCGGCAAGCTGGCAGGCGATGCAGGTGCAGGCGATGTCCTCCTTCTGGATGTCACCCCGCTTACCCTCAGCATCGAGACACTCGGCGGTGTAGCTACCCCGCTGATCAAGAGAAACACCACCATCCCGACGACCGCACAGCAGGTATTCTCCACTGCAGCTGATAATCAGACCGCGGTAGACATCCACGTCGTACAGGGTGAGCGTGAATTCGCACGTGACAACAAGACGCTCGGACAGTTCCGTCTGGACGGCATTGCTCCGGCACCGCGCGGCATCCCGCAGATCGAAGTCAAGTTCGACATCGATGCCAACGGTATCGTCAATGTTTCCGCGAAGGATCTCGGCACCGGCAAGGAGCAGCACATCACGATCACTTCCGGTTCCAACATGTCCAAGGATGACATCGATAAGGCTGTCCGTGAGGCACAGCAGTTCGAGGCTGAGGACAAGAAGAGAAAGGAAGGCGTTGACACGAAGAACGAGGCAGACTCCATCGTCTTCCAGACCGAGAAGGCACTGAAGGAAGTCGGGGACAAGGTCTCCGAGTCCGACAGAGCGGCCGTACAGGCTGACATCGATGCTCTGAAGAATGCACTGAATGCGCTTCCGGCAGACGGCAACCTTACGGATGACCAGATCGCGAACATCAAGTCTCTCAGAGAGAAACTGATGAATTCTTCACAGGGCGTTTTCACCAAGATGTATGAGCAGGCACAGGCTGCCAATGCAGGCGCACAGGGTGCAGGCCAGAACATGGGCGGACAGTCCGCACCGCACGATGACAATGTCGTCGACGGCGACTTCCGTGAAGTCTGATAAACTCAGGAAACGATAAATAATAACCACGGATGGCGGAGCGTTTGCTTCGCCATGCCGTGTGTATATGGAAAGCAGAAAATAAATGGCTGAGAAGAGAGATTATTACGAGGTCCTCGGTGTAGATAAGAATGCCGATGAGGCCACGATCAAAAAAGCATACAGACAGCTGGCCAAGAAATATCATCCGGATGCCAATCCGGGAGATAAGGAAGCGGAAGCAAAGTTCAAGGAAGCGGGCGAGGCATATGCCGTGCTTTCTGATGCCGACAAGCGCGCGGCGTATGACCGTTACGGTCATGCGGCATTCGACGCGAACTCCGCAGCCGGCCAGGCATCCGGCTTCGGCGGCTTCGACTTTGGCGGCATGGATTTCTCCGATCTGTTTGAAGGTCTGTTCGGCAGCGGCTTCGGCGGCGGTTTCGGCGGCTTCGGCGGAAGAAGTTACGGCTATGGCGGCGGTGCCACAGCGGCGCGCCGCGGTGCGGACGTCAGAACGATGGTGCGGATCAGCTTTTCCGAGGCGGTCTTCGGCTGTGACAAGGAGATCGAGATCGCATACAAGGATACCTGCAGCGAGTGCGGCGGCACAGGCGCTAAGAAGGGCACCGGCCCCGAGACCTGTTCACGCTGCGGAGGCAGAGGCAAGATCACGGTGACCCAGAACAATCCGTTCTTCGGCCAGATGCAGACAGTCACCACCTGCCCCGAATGCGGCGGCACGGGCAAGGTAATCAAGGAGAAGTGCCCGAACTGCCGTGGTCTCGGCTATGTCCAGACCAGGAAGCGCTTCAAGGTATCGATCCCGGCAGGCATTGATGACGGTCAGGCAGTACGTCTTAGCGGCGCGGGCGAGCCCGGATCCAACGGCGGTCCGAGAGGAGATCTCCTGGTAGGAGTCGAGATCACGGATGATCCTAAGTTCAAGCGCCAGGGCACTACGATCTTCTCGACAGTCGCAGTACCGTTCGCCAAGATGGCACTCGGCGGCCCGATCCACATCAATACAGTCGACGGTAAAGTTGAGTATCAGGTCAAACCCGGCACTCCGACAGACACCAAAGTCCGCCTGAAGGGTAAGGGCGTACCGGTTATTGGCCGCAACGGCGCGCGCGGCGATCATTATGTCACACTGATGGTCAAGGTACCGACCTCGCTTACGAAAGAGCAGAAGGAACTGCTTACGAAGTATTCGGTGGCCTGCGGAGAGGATCCGGCAAAAGCATAACATTCATAACAGTATCAGATTCACAGGAAGCAGTTTTAGTGCAGAGCTCAGGTTTGAAGCGGCATCAGAACTGCTTCTTTTTTGGGCTGTCAGCCGGCTGAAAACGGAACAAAAATCATTCCGTTCCTGTTTGGCAATTTAAACATCTGAAAATTCTATGAAAACACTGTACTTTTGCTGTAAATAAGGTACAATGTTTTTGGCAAAGTAAGCCGCACAAGGCTGAAATAAGCCGCACATTGACCCCGGAAAGGGGCAGTGATGAAAGGAGAACTGAATATGAAAAAGCAAGTATTGGCAGGCCTTTTTGTCCTGGGCATGGCAGTAATGGCTCTGTACGGCTGCGGCAAGAAAGCGCAGACCACAGAGACCACAGCAGCGGCTTCGACCGAAGCACAGGCTGCAGCATCTGCCGCAGAAACCGCCGCTGCATCTGAACCGGCATCCGAGACCGGAGCAGCGTCATCAGCAAAGAACGGACGGGCCGCCACCAATGAGATCACCGTCGGCATCGCGCAGGACCTTGATGAGAGTCTTGACCCCCACCTTACCGTGGCGGCAGGAACAAGAGAGGTTATGTTCAACGTGTTCGAGGGCCTTGTGAAGCCGGATCCGGAGGGCAACCTGATCCCTGCGGTCGCTTCAGATTATGAGGTCTCAGAGGACGGACTGGAGTACACGTTTACCCTTCGCGAAGGTGTGAAGTTCCATGACGGAAGCCCCGTGGAGGCAGAAGACGTGATCTGGTCGATCAGGAGAAATGCTGATGACTCCGAGGGTGAAGCGCTGGTTCCCGCGCTCACCGCAATTTCCGATATTACTTCCGAAGATAACAAGATCCATATCACACTCAGTCAGGCGAACAATGAGTTCCTTTCCTATATGACGCTGGCAGTGCTGCCCGCAGATTATACGAAGCAGGATACTGCTCCGATCGGAACCGGTCCGTTTAAGTTCGTGTCCCGTAAAGCACAGGATTCCATTGTCCTTGAGCGTTTTGACGAGTACTGGGGCACCCCTGCAAAGCTTGACCGCGTGACCTATAAGATCATCGAGAACAGTGAAGGCCTGATCATGGGCCTGCAGAGCGGTGCGCTTGACCTTGTCAGCCACCTCGGCAGCACCCAGACTTCACAGCTTTCCGAAAAGGATTTCCATATCGAACAGGGCACCATGAACCTTGTACAGGCGCTGTATCTGAATAACGCTGTCGCCCCGTTTGACGATGTCCGTGTCCGCCAGACTCTCTGCTATGCGGTGGATAAGCAGGGCGTGATCGACCTTGCATTCGACGGATTCGGCGTTCCGCTTGGTTCCTCCATGTATCCTGCGTTCGGCAAATATTTTGATGATAGTCTGACTGATTACTATACCTATGATCCCGCAAAGGCGAAGGAACTTCTGACCGAAGCAGGTTATCCGAACGGTTTCAGTATGACCATCACCGTTCCGTCCAATTATCAGCCGCATGTCGATACAGCACAGGTCGTGGCTGAACAGCTGAAAGCAATCGGTGTCAACGCAACGATCCAGCCTGTTGAATGGGCAAGCTGGCTTAGCGACGTGTATTCGGGCAGAAAATATCAGAGCACCATGGTCGGCGTCGACGCGAGCGAAATGACCGCGAGCGCAATGCTTAAACGCTTTGAATCCACTGCCGGCAACAACTTTATCAACTATAACAATGCAGACTATGATGCGCTTTATGCGAAGGCACAGACTACCTTTGATGACGCGGAACAGACCGAAGTCTTCAAGGAGATGGAGCGCAATCTTACCGAGAATGCGGCCAATGTCTACATTCAGGACATGGCTGACCTGATCGCAGTACGCAACGGCCTGGAGGGCGTACAGTTTTATCCGCTGTATGTGCTTGATGTATCCGGACTGTACTGGGCAGATTAAACATTGAGAACATACTACGAGGTTGACATCCTGTGAAATCCATGCTCCGGCGGGTACTGATGCTGCTCGCCACCATGCTGATCGTATCATTTCTGACCTACGCGGCATTCGAACTGATCTCGGGCGATCCGGCGGAAGCCATGCTCGGGACGCAGGCGACGCCTGCCCGCCTGGAGGCACTGCGAAAGGAACTGGGCTTAGATGCCCCGTTCCTTGTTCGCTATGCGAGATGGCTGTTCGGTTTTTTCTCCGGCAACCTCGGTGTTTCCTACAGCTATAAGCTGCCGGTAGCGGAACTGATCGCTCCCAAGCTGGCGGTCACGCTCTGGATGTGTCTGATCAGCTTCATCATCATTTCCGTTATCTCGCTGCCGCTCGGCGTCCTCAGTTACCAGAGCGCCGTCGGCAGGTTTGGCTGGCTCCATACGACTTTGAATCAGTTTTTTATGGCAGTACCGCCGTTCTTCACGGGTATTCTGATCTCGTGGGGCTGCGGTGTGATCCTGCGCTTTTTTACACCCGGGGATTTCCCTGATCTGCATGCCGATCCTGCAGGGGCACTGCGTTATCTTTTCTTTGCGGCGGTATGTATTGCGATCCCGCGGGTTGCCATGATGCTCAGAATGATGCGCAGCACGGTTATCAGTGAGATGGAGAAGGATTATGTTCAGACAGCGATCTCAAGGGGCAATGACCGCCAGGGTGTGCTTGTGGGTCATGTTCTCAAGAATTCACTGGTCCCTGCGATCACGATGCTGGGCCAGACAATGGCGGAGATCGTTGCCGGCGGCATTGTTGTCGAACAGGTCTTCGGTATTCCGGGACTCGGACGCCTGCTGGTCGCTTCGATCGCGAACCGTGATTATCCGACAGTACAGGCGGTCGTGGTCATCCTGGCGTTCTGGGTGGTTTTTGCAGGTATGGCGGCAGACCTGGTCAACCAGTGCATTGACCCGCGTCTCAGACTGGGAGGCGAGTCATGAAAAAGAAAATGAACGGCTACCTGATCGCAGGCCTCATCATCACCTGTATTCTGGCAGGGCTTACGATCCTCGGCTATTTCTATACTCCTTATGATCCGACTGCGATGAGCGGTGCGGCGAAGTTCCAGGGACCTTCGATGGCGCACCTGTTCGGCACGGACAATTTCGGCAGGGATATTTTCAGCCGCGTTCTCAAGGGGAGCGGCACGACCGTCTTCATTGCTTCCTGTACTGTACTTATCGGTGCGGTGGCAGGCACGGCGGTGGGTGCCGTGACAGGATATTTCGGCGGGATCGTGGATGATATCCTGATGCGGATGAATGATGCTCTGACAGCGTTCCCCAGCATTCTTCTGGCCCTCGTGGTCATCAGCATCCTGGGACCGGGCAGCGAACTGAACGTCATTATTGCCCTCGGCATCGTCTTTATCCCGAGCTTTGCACGTCTGACGAGGACGGCTTTTGCTTCGATCCGTGACAGGAACTATATCGAAAGCGCACGCCTGATGGGCGCGGGAAGCGCCCGGATCCTGCTGATCCACATGCTGCCCAACACCCTGAGCGTTCTGCTTCCCGCGATCACGATCGGCTTTAACAATGCCGTCCTGGCAGAAGCCAGCATGAGTTTTCTCGGGATCGGCGTGACGCCGCCGGATGCTTCGCTCGGCTATATGCTTTCGGAGGCGCAGGGCATGTTCGCGAGAGCCCCCTGGTATGCGCTCAGCACAGGCCTTATGATCATTCTGCTGGTCTTTGGAGTCGGTCTGATCGGCGAGGGCCTGCAGCGGCTCGGGAAGGAAGCGAAGTACTGATGCTCGAGATCAAAGATTTACATGTCAAATTTCATACGAGGGACCGCGAGGCGGTCGCCGGCGTTAATCTCACGATCCATGACGGTGAGATCCTCGGGCTGGTCGGTGAATCCGGTTCCGGCAAGACCGTCACTGCAATGAGTGTGGCGGGACTTCTGCCGCGCAGGCAATGCGACTATCGCGGCGAGGTGCTGCTTGACGGACAGGACCTGCTTCACGCGGACCGGGACTTTTTAAGAACGGTCCAGGGCAAGAAGATCGGCGTTGTATTCCAGCAGCCGATGAATGCCATGGATCCGCTGATCCGTGTCGGAGAACAGGTCGGCGAGGTCCTCCGCATCCACACGGACATGAGCCCGGAAGAGCGGAGGAGAGCGTCTCTCGAAGCCATGGACGCAGTCGAACTCGATGATCCGGAAGCTGTCTACCGCAAGTATCCGCACGAGCTTTCAGGCGGCATGCTGCAGCGTGCCATGATCGCTGCCGCGATCGTGATACGTCCGAGCCTGCTGCTTCTGGACGAACCTACAACAGCGCTTGACGTAACGATCCAGGCGCAGATCCTTGAATTACTGAAGAAGCTGAACGCGGAGTCCGGCGTCAGCATGATGTTTATTTCCCACAACCTCAACGTTGTCCGTAAGCTGTGCACCCATGTTGCGGTCATGCAGCGCGGGCTGCTGGTAGAGGAAGGAAGCACCGCGGATGTTTTCTATCATCCGCAGCATGAATATACAAGGCATCTGATCGATGCGATCCCGCGCAGGAGAAAGTACCAGTGAGCAATTTCATGACACAGACGAATACGGCGGTCCCGGAAACGGCCGCGGTGAACGCTTCACCCGCAGATGAGCTTGTTCTCGAGGTCAATCATGTCAGCGCCGGATATAAGGAAGGTGGGTTCTTCGGGCGGGGAGGGAGATACCAGCAGATCCTGCACGATGTTGATTTCAAGGTCTATCACGGGGAGATCCTCGGTGTGGTCGGAGAGAGCGGTTCCGGAAAGTCGACGCTGGCAAAGGTCATCCTCGGGATGGTAAAGCCTGATCAAGGCGAGATCATTCACCATACCAAACGACCGCAGATCATTTTCCAGGATCCTTACAGTTCCCTCAATCCCGCCTACAGTGTAGAGTGGACGATCGAAGAACCCTTACGCGTCTTCGGAAAGTACGACGCGGCGGAACGGAAGAGAAGGGTCCGGGATATGCTCGCAAGGGTCGAGCTTCCGGAAGAGATCCTCGACGCTAAACCGGATGAGCTTTCCGGAGGCCAGCGGCAGAGGGTGAGCATTGCGGCGGCACTGATCCGCCGGCCGCGGTTCATCATTGCGGATGAAGCGGTCTCGGCGCTGGATGTCACGATCCAGGCGCAGATCCTGAAACTGCTGAAAAATCTCCGTTCCGAACTGGATCTGAGCTACCTTTTCATTTCCCACGACCTTAATGTCGTCTATCAGCTTTGTGACCGCGTGCTGGTCATGAAACACGGGGTGGTCGTGGAACAGGGAACGGTAGACGAGGTTTACGACAACCCGCAGCAGGAATACACCAAACAGCTGCTTGCAGCGGCGGAGTAAAGCCGTTCTGCAGCAGGGGTAAAGAAAGCAACTGACGTAAGAACAGGAGAAACGCATGAGTTATAACGGTGCAGACCTGATCTTCCCGCATCTCGGGATCGTCATTCAAAACATGCATAATCACATCACGCTTCCGGGCGGTTTCACGATTGCGTTTTACGGCATCATCATCGGTATCGGCATGCTGCTGGCGCTGCTCGTGATCGAGCGGGATGCCGTGAGGCATGGCTGCGACCCGGGGATCTACTATGACTACTTCCTGATCGCGATCACGACCGGCGTCATCGGCGCCAGGATCTATTATGTGATCTTTCAGTGGGAGTACTACCGGGGTGATATCCTGAAGATCATCAACATCCGGCAGGGCGGCCTCGCGATCTACGGCGGCATCCTGGCGGCACTGCTTGCGGCAGTGATCTTCTGCAGGGTCCGCAATTATCCTTTCTTCAAGCTTTCCGACAGCGCGGTCCTCGGCGTGCTCACCGGCCAGATCCTCGGACGATGGGGCAATTTTTTTAACTGTGAGGCATTCGGCGGATATACGGATTCGCTTTTTGCCATGCGTATCAAGGAAGCCATCGTCAATCCTTCCATGATCTCCGACGCAGTACGGGAGCATATCATTCTCGACAACGGGATCAGGTATATCCAGGTACATCCGACTTTTTTATATGAATCCTGCTGGAATCTGGCCACGCTGATCTTCCTTTATAACTACGGCAGAAAGAAAGAGCTTGGCTCCGGCAATGTCACCATCGGCTATTTCCTGCTCTACGGTATCGGACGCTTCCTGATCGAGGGGCTCCGGACAGACCAGCTGAAGATCCCGGGCACTGTGATCCCGGTCTCGCAGGCGCTGTCCGCTTGTATCGTGATACTGATGGCAGGGCTGATCATTTACAGATGTGTGAAGAAAGATCGTTTGTAGAATGCCAGAACTAACTGATCTTTTAACAGCAAAAAACTCCGGTCACAGGCCGGAGTTTTTTAGTAGAGCCACACCTTGTTATAAACGATCAGGCCTTGTTCTGCATCTCGACCAGGCGCTGGCTTCCGTAGCGTTTGCGGAGCAGAGGCTTTTCGATCTTGCCCGTCGCGTTGCGCGGAACGTCTGCGAAGATGATCTTGCGCGGGCGCTTATAGCGCGGCAGATCAATGCAGAACCGGTTGATCTCGTCCTCTGTGCAGGTCATGCCTTCCTTGACCTGGATGATGGCAGTCGCGATCTCGCCGAGACGCTTGTCCGGGAGACCGATGACGGCAACGTCATGGACCTTCGGCATCGCGCTCAGGAATGCTTCGATCTGAACGGGATAGAGGTTTTCACCGCCGCTTATGATGACATCCTTCTTACGGTCGACGAGGAAGATGAAGCCGTCCTCATCCATCTGTGCCATGTCGCCGGTGTAAAGCCAGCCGTTTTTCAGGACTTCGGCAGTAGCCTCGGGATCCTTGTAGTACTCGACCATGACGCCGGGACCCTTGACACACAGTTCGCCGACTTCGCCCTGCGGGACTTTAACGCCGTTTTCATCGACGATACTGACCTTCCATCCGAAGCCCGGGATGCCGATCGCACCGACTTTATGAATATTCTCCATGCCGAGGTGGACGCAGCCGGGGCCTGTCGACTCGGACAGACCGTAGTTGGTGTCATACTTATGGTTCGGGAAGTATTCAAGCCAGTGACGGATCAGGCTCGGCGGCACGGGCTGCGCACCGATGTGCATCAGGCGCCACTGGGAAGTGTGATAATTCTCCAGCTTGATGTCACCGTTATCGATCGCGATCAGCAGATCCTGCGCCCACGGTACCAGAAGCCAGACAATGGTACAGCCCTCATTGGAGACCGCCTCCATGATCGCCTTGGGTGAATTGCCTTTCAGCAAAACGGCGCGGCTGCCGGTATAGAGCGAGCCGAACCAGTGCATCTTGGCGCCGGTATGGTAAAGCGGCGGGATGCAGAGGAAGACGTCATTTTTCGTCGTCTCATGATGCATCGCTTCCATGCGGGCGGACTGCATCAGGGCTTCATGCGTATGCAGGATGGCTTTGGGGAAGCCGGTAGTGCCGGAAGAGTAGTAGATCGCAGCCTTGTCCGTGTCCTCGATCAGCACCTTGGGAGCGGTTGAGGAACAGTTGGATACGTGGCGGAAATAATCCTCCGCATAGTTGGGGCAGGGGTCACCGACGAAGAAAAGAAGGTGATTGCCGCTTAAGTGGTCGATGATATCCTCTACACGGCCGATGAACTCCGGACCGTAGAACAGAACATCCGCATCCGCCTTGTTGATACAGTATTCGATCTCGTCGGAAGTATAGCGGAAGTTCAAGGGGACTGCGATCGCGCCTGTCTTCAGGATGCCGAAGTAGATCGGCAGCCACTCGAGGCAGTTCATCAGGAGGATGGCGACCTTCTGACCCTTCTGGATGCCGCGGGACATGAGAAGATTGGCAACGCGGTTCGCCTTTTCGTCAAAGACGGACCAGGTGATCTGTCTGCGGTAAAACTCACGGTGTGTCGGCTGAACCAGTTCATATTCTTTCCAGGTCACACGCTGTGCTTCGGTGATCTGGGGGTCGATCTCTACGAGGGCAACATCGTTGCCGTATAATTTGCTGTTCCTTTCCAGCAGGTCTGTGATAGGCATTTTTCTTGATACTCCTTTGAATGTAGTCACTCGGATAGTTTCGCGCTTATACGCGTTAACCCGTTAAAGTATTGTAGTTGATGACCGCTTAAATGTCAAGGTGCTTCTTATCAACTTTGACGGTATCCTATTATAAAATTTTCTTGACACGGTGATGCGTTGGTGCTATTATCACTTTAATTCGTGAAAGGAGTCCGTATGAGGCTTACAGTAAACAGCTTTGCAGACGCATACTTTTTTAGCTTTTACTTTAGAAAATAAAGTAAAGGTATTTGCGCTGCGTATGAACGGACGACGAAGATCACTTCATCAGAGACTGAAGACCGAGAGCTGCACAAATACCTGTGCAGCTTTTTTACTGTATTAAGCGTCTTTGAACCGGCACGGTCAAAACACGGTTTTCAGATACGGGATGCTTCACGGAAGCATATACAGGCAAAGAATGCAGATATTATATATTTAAGAGGTGACAGATTATGAAACAACTGATGTTGGGAAACAAGGCGGTGGCGAGAGGCCTGTACGAAGCCGGCTGCAGCTTTGTGTCCAGTTATCCGGGCACACCGAGTACTGAGATCACGGAAGAGATCGCAAAGTATGACGATATCTACAGTGAGTGGGCGCCCAATGAAAAGGTTGCAATGGAAGCTGCTTTCGGTGCATGTCTTTCCGGTACACGTTCCTTCTGCGGCATGAAGCACGTGGGACTGAACGTTGCGGCTGATCCGCTTTATACCATGTCTTACACCGGCGTCAATGCCGGCATGGTCATCGGCGTTGCGGATGATGCGGGCATGCACTCTTCGCAGAACGAACAGGACAGCCGTCATCATGCGATCGCATCCAAGGTCCCGATGCTGGAGCCTTCGGACAGCCAGGAGGCTTATGAGTTTGCGAAACTGGCATATGAGATCTCCGAACAATTTGACACCCCGGTTCTGCTCAAGATGTGTACCCGTGTGGCACACAGCCAGTCGGTCGTGGAGCCCGGTGAGCGTGAGGAACATAAGAAAGCTTATGAAAAAAATATTCCGAAGTACGTTATGATGCCGGGCAATGCGAAACGCCGCCATCCGATAGTCGAGGAACGTACAGCGAAGCTTACGGAGTATGCGGAGACCGGCCCCGTCAACCGTGTGGAGATGGGCGGTACTGAGATCGGCATCATCACGGCCAGCACTTCCTATCAGTATGTAAAGGAAGTCTTCGGTGACAGCGTTTCCGTGCTGAAGCTTGGTATGGCCAATCCGCTTCCGAACCGGCTGATCCTTGATTTCGCATCCAAAGTCGACAAGCTGATCGTCGTCGAGGAACTGGATCCCATCATAGAAAATCACTGTAAGGAGCTGGGACTGGCTGTCAGCGGTAAAGATGTGCTCCCGATCTGCGATGAGTTCTCACAGAACCTGATCGCCGGGGCACTCGGCAAAGAAGTTCCGGAAGGAAGGACTCTTGATGAGCAGATCCCGATGCGTCCGCCGGTCATGTGCTCGGGATGTCCGCACAGGGGATTGTTCTACGTCCTGAAGAAGAATAAATGCACTGTCCTCGGAGACATCGGCTGCTATACACTTGGCGCGGTCGCTCCGCTGAGCGCCATGGAGATGACGCTCTGCATGGGCGGGTCCATCAGCGCGCTGCACGGTTTCAACAAAGCTGGCGGTGCGGCCAATGAAGGAAAGACCGTAGCGGTCATCGGCGATTCCACTTTCATGCATTCCGGCATGACAGGACTTGCCAACATTGCCTATAACCAGTCCAATTCCACGGTCATCATCCTCGATAACTCGATCACGGGCATGACAGGCCACCAGCAGAATCCGACCACGGGCTACAACATCAAGGGCGAGCCCGCAGGCAAGATCGATCTTGAGGCGCTCTGCCGCGCCATGGGCTTCAGAAGAGTCCGAGTCGTTGATCCGTACAATTTGAAGGAAGTCGATGAGGCGGTTAAGGAAGAGCTTGCGGCAGCAGAACCGTCCGTCATCATTTCGAGACGTCCCTGCGCTCTGCTCAAGTATGTAAAGCATAACGCGCCGCTGAGGGTCAATACAGATAAGTGCGTCGGCTGCAAGTCCTGCATGCAGATCGGCTGCCCGTCCATTTCCATCAAGGGCGGCAAGGCACACGTCGACAATACACTTTGCGTCGGCTGCAATGTCTGCAGCCAGATGTGCCGGTTCGACGCGTTTGAATCGACGGCTCCGGCCGGAAAGGAGGCCTGATCATGGAAACCAAAAACATAATGATCGTCGGTGTCGGCGGACAGGGAAGCCTGCTGGCCAGCAAAATGCTCGGACATCTTCTGCTCAGCGAGGGCTATGACGTCAAGGTCTCCGAAGTGCACGGCATGTCCCAGAGAGGCGGTTCCGTCGTGACCTATGTCCGGTACGGAAGCAAGGTCTCATCGCCCGTCATTGACAAAGGCGAAGCGGACTATATCGTATCCTTTGAGCTGCTCGAAGCGGCAAGATGGCTCCCGTTTCTGAAAAAGGACGGACAGATCGTCACCAATATCCAGCAGATCGACCCCATGCCGGTCATCACCGGCGCGGCAGTATATCCGGAGGACCTTGTTGCAAAGCTGAAGAACAGCGGTGCAAAAGTGGATGCTCTCGACTGCCTGAAGCTGGCGGAAGAAGCAGGTTCCGCAAAGGCAGTCAATCTGGTGCTTATGGGACGTCTGTCACATTATTTTGACCTTCCGGAGGAGGCGTGGATGCGTTCTCTGGAGGCTAATGTCCCGGCAAAGTTCCTGGAACTCAACAAGAAAGCTTTTGAACTCGGCAAAAACGCATGAATACTGTCAGGCTTAATTGTCTGACTGATATAAAACAATTTGGGGGAACGCGCAGAATCGATTTACGGAAGGGCCCCTGGTTTTCGATCCGGCGCATTAAGATACATAAGGCGCAGTTAAACGCTTGCGGTCACTAAGGCCGGAGCGGACTGGCGTGCCGCTGCAATGATGAAGGCAGGAGATGCTGCCGGATCCACAAAACACACTGGAGGTGTTACCCATGGAAAGATACTATCAGCCGGAGATCGAGTGTGCTCCGAGAGAAAAAATCAAAGCGATCCAGGACGAGAGACTGGTCGCCCAGGTAAAACATGTCTGGGACAATGTTCCCTATTACAGAAAAAAGATGGAAGAAGCCGGAGTGACGCCGGACGATATCAGGTCCAGCGATGATCTCCACAAGCTTCCTTTCTTAAGCAAGGCGGACTTGAGAGAAGCATATCCGTACGGACTGCTGGGCGTTCCGCTGAAGGACTGCGTGCGTATCCAGTCCACTTCCGGCACAACCGGTAAACGTGTCGTTGCATTCTATACCCATCATGATATCGATCTCTGGGAAGAATGCTGCGCAAGAGCGATCATGGCAGCAGGCGGCACCGATGAAGATGTCTGCCAGGTATCCTACGGCTACGGCCTGTTCACCGGCGGCCCCGGCCTGAACGGCGGCAGCCATAAAGTGGGATGCCTTACGATCCCGACGAGTTCCGGCAATACAGAGCGTCAGATCATGTTCATCAAAGACCTGAACGCAACGATCCTCTGCTGTACACCGAGCTATGCGGCATATCTCGGCGAGTCAATGAAGGAAATGGGCATGGGTCCGGATGATATCCCGCTGAAGGCCGGTATCTTCGGTGCAGAAGCATGGAGCGAAGAGATGCGCCGGGATATCCAGAACACCCTGGGCATCAAGGCCTATGATATCTACGGTCTGACCGAGCTTTCCGGCCCGGGCGTATCCTTTGAGTGCTCTGCCCAGACAGGCATGCATATCAATGAGGACCATTTCATAGCCGAGATCATCGATCCGGAGACCGGAGAGGTGCTTCCGGACGGAACTGCCGGTGAACTTGTATTCACGGCGATCGACAAGGAAGCGTTCCCCATGATCCGGTACCGTACGAGGGATATCTGCTCCCTGACCAGGGAGAAGTGCTCCTGCGGCCGCACGCATGTCAAGATGACCAAGCCGAAGGGACGCACGGACGATATGCTCATCATCCGCGGCGTCAACGTGTTCCCGTCACAGATCGAGACCGTGCTGCTTAACAAGGGCTACCCGGCAAACTACCAGATCGTTGTCGACCGTGTCAACAATACCGACACTCTGGATGTGCAGGTCGAGATGACGCAGGAGATGTTCACGGATAACGTCGGCGAGATCTCTGCACGCCAGAGAGAACTGGTGGACGGTCTCAAGAACATGCTGGGCATCAAGGCCAATGTCTCGCTCGTCGCTCCGAAGTCCATCACACGCAGTGAAGGCAAGGCGGTCCGCGTGATCGATAAGCGCAAGATTTGATCAGATCCGAAGGAGGAAAAAGAAATGGATGTAAAACAGATCTCCGTATTTCTGGAGAACAAGCCCGGAACGCTCAATGAGATGACCAAAGTCCTGACTGAACATAACATTGATCTGAGAGCGCTTTCACTGGCTGAGACGACCGACTTCGGCATTGCGCGTTTTATCGTGGCAGACGTGCTGGAGACCATGTCGATCCTGAAAGAGGCCGGCTACGTCAGCAGCCTGACTCCGGTCGTCGTTGCTGAGATCCCGGATGAGCCGGGCGCTCTGAACCGTGTACTGCAGATATTTATGGAGTACAACATCAACCTCGAATATATGTATGCGATCCTGGGATCCAAGTCAGGAAATGCATATATGATCTTCCGCGTACAGGATGACAAGAAGGCATCTGCGGCCCTGGTCGCAAACGGCATCAAGGTCCTGAACCAGGAAGATATGGCCGAGATCTGACCGGGCTGATGCCCGGCAGCAGACCGCCTGTACGGCGTACAGACGTGTGCCGGTGACCATGCGCTGCGTCATCCCGCTGCAGTCATGGGATCGTGTTAAAGCACGCCATTCGCAAGCTCAATGAAAAAGAAGAGATCGTACGAAATGCTGCCCGCCCGGCAGAAAGTCCGGTCTCTTCTTTTATAATGCGGAAAAACGGATGCGGTCGGACCAGGTTGCAAAAAAATATGGTGAATTATCAAAAAGTGCTTGCATTTTTGTAAAAAAAGCAGTATACTTCAACGCATCAAAGCGCCAACGCGCCAACGCGTCTAATCGCGAAAAAGAGAAGGACGATCTCTGCAGATGTCTTTTATGGAACAGCGGCGCAGATACAATTAAGTTTAACGGAGGCAATTATCATGGTTATTAAGGTTCTGATGTTGGTCGTGTTTTTCGGAGTTATGATCTACATCGGATTGTATTGCAGGCAGCATTCCACGGATGTTAACGGTTTCGTGCTCGGCGGGCGCTCGGTAGGCCCCTGGCTGACAGCGTTTGCTTACGGCACATCTTATTTCTCGGCTGTTATCTTCGTAGGATATGCAGGCCAGTTTGGCTGGAAGTACGGCATTGCCACGACCTGGGTCGGTATAGGCAACGCGCTGCTGGGTTCACTTGCGGCATGGGTCGTACTCGGACGCCGTACCCGTATCATGACACAGCATCTGAACTCTGCCACCATGCCGGAGTTTTTCGGAAAGAGATTTGACAGTAAAGCTCTGCAGATCGCAGCCTCTGCCGTTACCTTCATTTTCCTGATCCCGTATACCGCATCGCTTTATAACGGCCTTTCCAGACTGTTCGGTATGGCTTTTAACATCGACTATTCCGTCTGCGTTATCGCAATGGCGATCCTGACAGGTATCTATGTCACTGCCGGCGGTTACATGGCTACTGCGATCAATGACTTCATCCAGGGTCTGATCATGCTGTTCGGTATCGTGGCGGTCATCGCGGCAGTGCTCTCAAGCCAGGGAGGTTTCCTGGCAGCACTGGACGGGCTTGCAAAGGTCTCGGATCCCGCGGTGTCTGAGACTCCGGGAATATTTGCTTCCTTCTTCGGACCGGATCCGCTGAATCTGCTCGGTGTCGTCATACTGACCTCGCTCGGCACCTGGGGCCTTCCGCAGATGGTTCAGAAATTCTACGCGATCCGCAATGAGAAAGCGGTCTACACCGGCACCATCATTTCGACTTTCTTCGCGGTGATCGTCGCGGGCGGATGCTACTTCCTCGGCGGCTTCGGAAGACTCTTCTCCGATAAGATCGATATCGCGGCAAACGGATTTGACTCGGTCATCCCGACGATGCTTTCGGGCCTTCCGGATATCCTGATCGCAGTCGTGGTCGTCCTGGTGCTTTCCGCGTCCATGTCGACTCTCTCGTCTCTGGTCCTTGCTTCGAGTTCCACACTGGTGCTTGACCTTCTGAAGGACAATGTTGTAAAGGATATGACCGAGAAGAAGCAGGTCGCGGTGATGAGAGGACTGATCGTTGTATTCATCGGTATCAGCGTTGTCATCGCCATCATCCAGTACAAGTCGAGCGTTACCTTTATCGCACAGCTGATGGGCGTATCGTGGGGAGCACTCGCAGGCGCATTCCTGGCACCGTTCATGTACGGGCTCTACTGGAAAAAGACCTCGAAAGCCGCCTGCTGGGTCAGCTTCATCTTCTCGACAGTCTTTATGCTGGCGAACATGCTTGCAAGGCCTTCCTTCCCGGCACTGCTCCAGTCCCCGATCAATGCAGGTGCGTTCTGCATGATCTTCGGCCTGATCATCGTCCCGATCATTTCGGCGTTTACGGAAGCTCCGGACAGGGAACTTGTAGACAGCACATTTGCATGCTACGATGTGGAAGTTCTCGTACCGCAGTCCGAGGCTCTCGGTCACAGACAGGACTGGAAGTAAAGCGGTTTATCTGTCATTGTTTTTACCGGCACATGCCCTTTGCCGATCCGTCGGCAAGGGGCATTTTCGGGGTTATACGGCAGCATACGGCTTTTGTAACTGCCTGAAAAAGAAAGGACTGAACAGAACTTATGATCGTGGATTTTCATACACACACTTTTCCGGACAGGATCGCGGAACGGGCGGTGGCGTCACTTAAAAAAAACAGTCACACGGCTGCTTTTTCCGACGGCACGTCTGAAGGACTCACAGAGAGGAACCGTGCAGCAGGCATCGATCTGGCGGTGGTGCTGCCGGTGGCGACCGCTCCCGATCAGGTCAGGCATATCAACGACAAGGCGGCGGAAACAAATCGCAGATATCCCGGACTTCTCTCATTTGCCTCGATCCATCCGGATCTGGCGGATGCGGCGGATGAACTGAAGCGGGTGAAGGAGCTGGGCATTAAGGGCGTCAAGATTCATCCGGTCTATCAGGGAAAAGACATCGATGATCTTAAGTTCCTGCGCATCCTGGATGTGTGTGCCGGACTGGGTCTGATCGTGATCACGCACGGGGGATGGGACATCGGTTTCCCGGGCGTAGGGCATTGCCAGCCGGATCAGATCAGGCGGGCGGTGCGGACCGTGGATCCGGATGGAAAGACCCTGAAATTCGTAGCTGCCCACATGGGCGGATGGCGTATCTGGGAGGAGGTCCCGGAGATGCTTGGCGATACCGGCGTGTATCTCGATACTTCCTTTTCGACCGGACATTTTTACCCGCTTGGCGGCAATGAGTACGACGGCTATTACGAAGGAAAGGATACCTTTATGCTGGATACGGAAGGCTTCATGGAACTGTACCGCGCATTCGGACCTGAAAGGATCCTTTTCGGAACAGACAGCCCGTGGAGCGATGCGGGGGAAAGCCTTGCATTCATCCGCGCACTTCCCCTCAGTGAAGATGAAAAGGCGCAGGTCCTCGGCAAAACGGCAATGAAACTGCTGGGGCTGACGGAGACGGAATGATGCAAAGGCAATTGACAGTTGAGATATTGCGGAAAAAATGGTAAAGTATGGGATGGCGCGGGACAGCTGCGCAACAGAAGAAACAAGCCGATACGGCTGACCTGAGGTCTGCCGGATCAAAGAGTTATAGATGAGGAGCAAAAGAACCATATGAAACTTGGTATTGTCGGACTTCCGAATGTGGGCAAGTCTACATTGTTTAATTCCATTACAAAGGCAGGCGCGGAGTCTGCCAACTATCCTTTCTGCACGATAGAACCGAATGTAGGCGTGGTCGCGGTTCCGGACAAACGTCTGGATCTTCTGACAGAACTCTACAACTCCAAGAGCACAGTGCCGGCGGTCATCGAGTTTGTTGATATCGCGGGACTTGTCAAAGGCGCATCCAAGGGTGAAGGCCTCGGCAACCAGTTCCTTGCCAATATCCGTGAGTGCGACGCGATCGTACATGTGGTCCGCTGTTTTGAAGATGCGAACGTTATCCATGTCGAGGGTTCCGTGGATCCGGTCAGAGATATAGAGACCATCAATCTGGAACTGATCTTTGCGGATCTGGAGACCCTGGAAAAGCGCATCTCAAGGACTGCCAAGCTTGCAAATAACGATAAGACCGCCAAAAAAGAACTGGAGACACTGAAGAGGATCAAGGCGGCGCTTGAAGAAGGCCAAATGGCGTCAAAAGTGGAACCGGAGGATGATGATGAGGCGAAATTTATGGATTCTCTCTTCCTCCTCACCTCCAAACCGGTCATTTTTGCCGCAAATGTGGGAGAAGATGACCTGGCGGACGATGGCGCATCCAATCCGTACGTCCAGAAAGTCCGCGCGTATGCGGCAGAGACCGGCAGCGGCGTATTCGTGATCTCCGCAAGGATCGAAGAGGAGATCGCCGAACTCGATGATGACGAAAAGGCAGAGTATCTCGAGTCCCTCGGCCTTACAGAGTCAGGCCTTGATAAGCTGATCACCGCGAGCTACGACCTCCTGGGTCTGATGAGCTTCCTGACAGCAGGCGAGAAAGAGACCCGTGCGTGGACCATCAAGAAGGGCACCAAGGCACCGCAGGCGGCCGGCAAGATCCATTCCGATTTTGAACGCGGCTTCATCCGTGCGGAAGTCATCAATTACCAGGATCTGCTGGACTGCGGCTCATTGGCAGCTGCCAGAGAAAAAGGACTGGTCCGCTCCGAAGGAAAGGACTACGTCGTCCAGGACGGAGATACCATTCTTTTCAGATTCAATGTATAAGACAAGTTCAGAAAAAGCATTTGATCCGGGATCACAAAGCTGTGATCCCGGGTCTTTTTTTGTCTGAGATCCGGCAAAAATCACAACATCTTGTGGGTCAAAATTTTGCTTACATATTTTTTAAAATTTTTTAACGGGAACGTCTGTAAAGCCCTTGACATTTGATGAATTTTCTTTAAAATTGAATCCATAGGTGGCAGAAAATGTCATTTTTTGTCAAAAAGTGTAAGATTGTGGGAGAAATTCAGGAAGTATGTCAAAGGGCACATACAATCATTCGATCGATGCGAAAGGGAGGCTTACGATTCCTGCCCGTTTTCGCGATGAACTCGGGGAACGTTTTGTCGTTACCCGCGGGTTCGATGATTGCCTTGCGGCGTACTCTTTTGGCAAATGGACCACGATCGAGGATAAGCTGAACGCCATTCCGATCACGAATACAGCGGGAAGAAAACTGCGCAGAGTGATCCTCGGTAATGCGATCGAGTGTGAAGTTGACAAGATGGGAAGGATCCTGATCCCGGCGAACTTAAGAGTGCTGGCGCATCTGAAGAAAGATGTTTCCCTGACCGGCGTCGGTGACTTCATTGAGATCAGGGACAATGCCCTGTGGAATGATTTCAACGAAAACGGCGGACTCGACAACATGACGGAAGAGGAACTGGCGAAGCTGGAGGAGCTGGATCTCTGATGACATTCGAACATACACCCGTATTACTGAATGAAGTCATTGAGAACCTGCAGATCCGTCCAAACGGGATTTATGTCGATGGCACCCTGGGAGGTGCCGGTCATTCATTCGAGATAGTGAGACGGTTAAGCTTAGACGGCAGACTGGTCGGTATAGACAGAGACGAGCATGCCGTCGAAGCGGCCGCCGAAAGGCTGAAGCCTTTTATGGACCGCGTCACGATCGTCCGGGGCAACTATCTCAATACAACAGATATTTTAAAAGGTCTCGGGATCGGGGGGATGGATGGAATGCTCCTCGATATCGGCGTATCATCACATCAGTTCGATGATGCGGAGCGCGGATTCTCCTACAGGGAGGACGCACCGCTCGATATGCGGATGGATCAGCGCGATGCGCTTACCGCGGCAGATGTGGTCAATGATTATCCGGAAACGGAACTGTTCAGGATCATCCGGGATTACGGCGAAGATCAGTTCGCGAAAAACATCGCGAAGCACATCGTAAAGTACAGACAGCAAAAACCGATCGGGACGACGCTGGAACTGGCGGAGATCATCAAAGGCGCGATCCCGGCGAAGATGAGAGAAGGAAAGGGTCATCCGGCAAAGAAGACCTTTCAGGCGATCCGGATCGAAGTCAATCATGAACTGGACATCCTCAGGGAATCAATTGACAGCCTGATCGACTATCTCAATCCCGGCGGAAGGCTCTGCATCATCACTTTCCATTCGCTGGAAGACAGGATCGTAAAAAGTGCTTTCCGTACAGCCGAAGATCCGTGCATCTGTCCGAAGGATTTTCCGGTCTGCGTCTGCGGAAGGAAACCGAAAGGCAGAGTAGTCACCCGGAAACCGGTCACTGCCACCGCTGAAGAACTGGAGAGAAACAACCGCGCACACAGCGCGAAGCTGCGGGTGTTTGAAAAAAGCCCGGCAGCTGAATAAAGCATCAGAAGAAACTGTACATAAAGAGAGTTTAGCAAAGCAACACCGATAAACATGGCAGGTCCGTTACAGGACCGGCAGAGTCATTGCAGAAGGAACGCGTTATGCCAGCCAGAACACATCGTCCTGTATATGCTCCTCAGCGCTACAGGAACAGCAATACAACAGCATATGTGGATGGCAACACCGTCAGAGTGGCAAGGCCCCAGGCAGTGCCGCAGCGCCGCTACGCAGAGCCGCAGCGTGCACCGCAGCCTGTCCGTGAACCGCGCCGCCGCGTTCGCGTGAGATACCAGGAAGCAGCTCAGACAGCTTCCATCTCCATCACTCTTTCGTCTACACTGATGCTGCTTGCGGCAGTGATCGCAGCGCTTGTGATAGGCTATAATTATCTTTGCCTGAAATCCTCCCTGGATGTGCATATGGACTCCATCAAGTCGCTGGAGACCACGCTGGATAACCTGCGCACGGAAAACGATGCGCTGGAGCGGAGCATAGATACATCGATCGACCTGAACTATGTCTACAACGTGGCCGTCAATGAACTCGGCATGGTACGAATAGGCCAGGGAAACATTATCCAGTATGACAAAACGGAAAGCGAGTACGTAAGGCAATATGAAGACATCCCAGCCGCAGAATAAGAGGCGGGACAAAGGGCCGAAGAGGCTCATGGATTATATGGCAGGTAAATTGTCAGTCTCTGTTTATTTGATAGGACTGGCATTATTTGCATTATTGGTTCATATTTTCTTCATACAGAGGGACAACGCCGAAAGTTACAGCAAGATCGTGCTTAACCAGAGGCAGTCCGAGTACGAATCCCGCACGATCCCGTATCGTCGCGGGGATATTTATGACCGCAACGGCAGCCGCCTGGCGACCAGCGAACGTGTATATATCCTGATCCTGGATCCGGCACAGATGCGCGATTATGAGGCGGTCAATGCGGAAGGCGTAAAGACCCGTAATGTTATTGATCCGACCGTCAAAGCACTTGTGGAGCAGTTCGGATTTGATGAAGCGGATCTCAGGGCGACGATCAATAATAACCCCAATTCCTCTTATATCCGTTACATGAAGAATGTAAGCTACGATAAAAAGCAGGAATTCGTTGCCTATCAGACGAAAAAGAATGAAGAATATCTCGCGAGCACTGATCCCGTGATCGGCAAGAACCGTATCCGCGGCATCTGGTTCGAGGATAATTATAAGAGAAGCTATCCATACAGTTCTCTCGGCTGCAACGTCATCGGTTTCGCCTCGTCGGACGGCGCGTTCGGAAGCGGCGGTGTCGAGCAGTACTACAATGACATCCTGACCGGCGTCAACGGAAGAGAGTACGGATATCTCGACGACGAAGCCAATCTGGAAAAAGTCATCAAACCGGCGGTCAACGGAGACAGCCTTGTGCTGACGATCGATGCAACGATCCAGAACATCGTTGAAAAGTATCTGGACCAGTGGAAGCACGGCGAGATCGGTTCCAAATCCGCGGGCTGCGTGGTCATGAACCCGAAAAACGGCGAGATCCTCGCAATGGCCTCGACCAAGACCTTTGACCTCAACAATCCCAACACAACAGGTGATTATACTGAGGATGAGATCTATGCTTTTGGAATCAATGAAGCAGTTTCCGACTACAGACTAAAAAATCCGGATCTTCCGTCCATTACGAGTAAAGAAGTTCCGGATCATTACAGCCGGGAAGAGATCATGAAGCTCGGCGAAACGATCGCCATGTACCAGAACTGGCGCAACCTTTGTGTCAGTGATACTTATGAGCCGGGTTCCACCCAGAAGATCTTTACTGTCGCCGGTGCGCTTGAGGAAAACGTTATTTCGGAAAATGATACGTTCCGGTGCGACGGCAATGTACAGCTTTCCGACGGCATTCATACATGGAAGATCAACTGCGTCAACCGTAACGGCCACGGAGTACTCGACGTGACAGGCGGTATCACCAAGTCCTGCAACGTCGTTATGATGAACATCGCGTTTGCGGAGAAAGCTCAGACGTTCATGAAATACGAGCGTCTGTTCGGCTTCGGCAGCTTCACGGGCGTTGACCTGCCTGCGGAAGCCAATACTGAGAACCTCGGTTTCGCCACCGATGACATCGGACGCACGCAGCTTGCGACCAACTCCTTCGGACAAAACTATAACTGTTCCATGATCCAGATGGCTTCTGCCTACTGCTCGATCCTGAACGGCGGTTATTACTATAAGCCCCATGTCGTTAAACAGATCCTCTCCGCCGACGGTGCGCTGAAGGAGGACGTACAGCCGCTGCTGGTCAGGGAGACCGTTTCCGCATCTACCTGCGACTTCATCAGGCACGCGCTGGTCGAGACTGTTGAAAGCGGTACCGGCGGTGCGGCAAAGGTGCCCGGCTACACGGTGGGCGGCAAGACGGGAACGGCTCAGAAACAGCCGCGTGCGGCGAAGACGTATGTGGTTTCTTTCTGCGGCTTTGCCCCTGCGGAGGATCCGGCGCTTTTATGCTATGTCATCATCGATGAGCCGAAACTGCCCGGCGAGGCTGCGGCACACAGCTCCTTCGCATCGGACATTTTCTCAAAGATCATGTCAGAGGCGCTTCCGGCAATGAACATCTATCCGGAAGGCACGGACGGCGAGAATTACGTCATTCCCGACACTCTGCTTCCGTCCGAGGAGGGAGACTCTCATCAGACGATGGGCAATGAAAGCGGTACCGAAGAGGAGACTGCTCCGGAAGGAACCGTCAATGTACTGACCAATTCCAACGGCGAGCCGGTATATGAAACGATCTCAGCGGACCAGATCAGCGAAGAGACGGCCGAAGCGCAGACCGATGAATTCATTGAGGGTGATGACAACGGGGCGGAACTGCCGTATGAGCTTCCGGAACCGGAGACGATGGAGATGATCGAGATCCCGACGGAGAGCGAATCCGAACCGGAGAGCACGGAGTAAAGATCCTGAGTCGTTGCCTGAAATGCCGGAAGGACATATTATCCTGAATAAAGGAGACTGAAATATGAATCTGATGCTTGACCTCGCCGGACTGGAGGCGGCATTTCTGACTATATGCATATCGTTTGTGATCACGGTCATGCTCGCGCCGGGCTTTATCCCGATGCTGCACCGAATGAAATTCGGACAGGAGGTGCGTGACGACGGTCCGCAGTCGCATCTGAAAAAGCAGGGAACGCCTACGATGGGAGGCATCATGTTCCTGATCGCGATCATTGCGGCGAGCCTGATCGGTTCGATCCGTCTCGGGGCTGTCAGCTTTGAGATGCTGCAGATCCTGCTTCTTACCGCAGGCTTCGGCCTGGTCGGTTTTGCAGACGACTATCTCAAGATCAAACGCCATAAGTCCGACGGACTGAGCCCGAAACAGAAGCTTGCACTGCAGCTTGTGATCACGCTGGTCTTTGCAGTCTGGGTATTCTTTCACGCAAGCGACGGCCACAGCGGCGGCAGGATCTATATCCCATTTACGGGGAACCGTGAGACCGCGATGTATCTGGACCTTCCCGTATGGATCTTCGTTCCCTTCGTCATCTTTGTGGTATTGGGGACCGATAACGGCGTTAATTTTACGGACGGGCTGGACGGCCTCTGTTCCTCGGTAACGAGCGTGGTGGCAGGCTTCTTCCTGATCCTCGGACTGGCGAATTTTGTGCCGGGCATGTCGGTGACCGCAGGCGCCGTACTCGGAGGACTGCTGGGATTCCTTCTCTTCAACGTCTATCCGGCAAAGGTATTCATGGGAGATACCGGTTCGCTGGCACTCGGCGGTTTTGTCGCGGCAAGCGCCGTCGTCAGCGGTACGGAACTGTACATCCCGGTCGTTGGATTCATCTATATGATCGAAGTGATCTCGGTCATGATCCAGGTGACGTATTTTAAAAAGACCCACGGTAAACGTTTCTTTAAGATGGCGCCGATCCACCATCATTTCGAACTGCTCGGCAACTCCGAGACGAGGATCGTGGCGGCGTTTACCATCGTTACTCTGCTGCTTTCGGGCGCGGCGCTTATAGGTGCGCTTTATATCCGGATGTGATCCTTGCCGGGGCAGCGGCAAAACGACGGAAACAGTATGAATAAGAGCGCCTTTTTCAGGCGCAGGACAGAATAGAGGTCAAGATGAAGGAGAGCAGGAAAGTACTGGTAGCCGGAACCGGCAAGAGCGGCATCGCAGCCGCGAAAATGGTCATGCAGATGGGCGGCGAAGTGCTGCTTTATAACAGCAATAAAGATACGGATGCCCAGGAAGTACGGGCGAACTTTGACGACCCCGATGCCGTACAGCTGATCCTCGGCGAGCTTCGTCCGGTGGACTTAAGGGGAGTGAATCTCGCTATCATGAGCCCCGGCATTCCCATGGACAGCAGTTTCATTACCGTACTGGATCACGCAAAGGTCCCGATCATCGGCGAACTGGAACTGGCTTATCAGGCATCCAAGGGAAAGCTGGCTGCCATTACGGGCACCAACGGCAAAACTACGACTACTGCGCTGGTCGGAGAGATCCTGAAGAAACATTATCAGGATGTGCATGTTGCCGGCAACATCGGCGAACCGTTCTCCAATGAGGCTCTGAAGACATCCGAGGAATCCGCGACGGTCGTCGAAGTCAGTTCCTTTATGCTGGAGACGATCAGCGAGTTCAAACCGCACGTCAGCGCGATCCTGAACATCACGCCGGATCATCTGGACCGTCATAAGACCATGGCGAACTATATCCGCTGCAAGAAAGCAATCGCCATTAACCAGACGGAAGACGACTTTATCATCCTTAACTATGCGGACCCGGAACTCAAGAAATTCGGGAAGAGCAAGAGCCTTAAACCGAAGGTCGTCTGGTTCACATCCCACGGCAAGCCGGAGGGAGACGGCCTCTATTTAAGCGATGACTGCATTTTCCTCAGGGAAAACGGGATGGAACAGGTCGTCATCGACGTGCACGAACTCAATCTGCTCGGCACTCATAATTATGAAAATGTCATGGCCGCCGTGGCTGTCGGCCTGAAAATGGATGTGCCGCTCGATGAGATCCGGGAAGCCCTGAAGGAGTTCAAGGCTGTCGAGCACCGCATCGAATTTGTCAGGGAACGCTGCAAGGTCAGATACTATAATGATTCGAAGGGGACCAACCCCGATGCGGCCATCCAGGCACTGAAGGCCATGCCGGGACCGACGATCCTGATCGCAGGAGGATACGACAAGCATTCGGAATATGACGACTGGGTCAAACTCTTCCCCGGAAAGGTGAAGAAGCTTGTTCTTCTGGGAGAGACCCGGGACAAGATCTACGAATGCTGCCGCAAGCACGGATTTGATGAAGTATCCTACGCGGAAGACATGAGCGAGGCGGTCAAAGCCTGCGCTTCTTTTGCCGATGAAGGCGACTATGTACTTTTAAGCCCGGCTTGCGCAAGCTGGGGAATGTTCCGCAACTATGAAGAGCGCGGACGCATTTTCAAAAAGTGTGTGGAAGAGCTTTGAAACGATAGTTAAACAGACCGGACGAAAGGAGGAGAAACTGTTTGATGCCCGCATACCGCAATGATTCGAACCGCGGCGGCCGCAGTCAGGTGCCGAACCGGCAGCAGGGACAGCAGCGGCAGACCCAGACAAGGCCGGTACAGCGTCCGATGTACCGCAATGAGATCCTGGCGCAGCAGCAGATGCAGCAGATGCAGCAGTCACGTTCACAGGCGCAGCCGGCAGCGGCCAGAAAGCCGAGACGTTATTATGACTACAGCCTCCTTTTCGGTGTGATCTTTATCTTCGCACTGGGCCTGCTTGTGATCTACTCAAGTTCCCAGTATACTGCGATGCTCGAAAAGGGCGATGCGCAGTTTTATTTCAAAAAGCAGCTGATGATCGGATCTGCCGGTCTGGTCATTGCAATCGTTATGTCACTATTCGATTACCGACTGGTCAAGAATGCGGTCGTGGCTTATGGCGCCTATCTCGGTGCCTGCGGCCTGCTGTTGATCACGCTGATCAGCGGCCTGGCTTCCCACGGAAAGACCCGCTGGCTCGTTATTGCCGGTATCTCCTTTCAGCCGGCAGAGGTGGCGAAGGTCGGACTGATCGTGCTGCTTTCATACTATGTATCACTGCATGGCCCGAACATGCATAAGAGAAAGTACCTCATCCGTGCGATCGGCTACAGTATCATACCGACGATCCTGATCCTGAAGCAGAACATCAGTTCTGCATTTATCGTTGCCATGATCGCGGCAGTCATGCTTTTTGTGGCGATCAGGAACTACGCGGCATTTCTTGCTCTGGGGACCGCTGCCCTGGCGGCGCTGTTCAGTGCAAAACCGCTGCTGCATAAGTATATCGTAGATAACGGCATGACGACCCGTCCGGAAAAATACTGGATGAGGCGTATCGTCGGCTGGGCAGCTCCGGAGATCTTTGAAGCGGACGCCTACCAGACCATGCAGGGCATGTATGCGATCGGCTCAGGCGGAATGACAGGCCACGGTCTGGGAGAGAGCATACAGAAGTTCGGAAAGATCCCCGAGGTCCAGAACGACATGATCTTTACGATCATCTGTGAAGAGTTTGGATTTATCGGGGCAGCGACCATTATCCTGCTGTTCTTCTATATCATTTACCGGATCTATAAGATCGCATACAATGCGCCGGATGTGTTCGGCACCATGCTCTGTGCCGGGGTTATGGCTCATCTGGGCCTGCAGGTGGCACTTAACATCGCAGTCGTAACGATGGTCATCCCCAACACCGGCGTGACGCTGCCTTTCATCAGTTACGGAGGCTCGGCAGTACTCGTTACAATGGCTGAGATCGGTATCGTTTTAAGTGTGGCACATCAGATCAGACAGGGGAACTGATGACACAAAAGGAAGCGGACATCCTTTATATAAAACAGAGAAAGGTCAGGCAGTGGACAGTGATCCTGGTGATCCTGCTCATCCTGGCCATTGCCTTGCGCGTAAGGATCCGCGATGTCCGTGTCAGGGGAAACAAGACTTATACTGCAGAACAGGCGGAGTCACTGGTATTCAGCGAATACTGGGACCGGAACACTGCGCTTTGCCTGATCAATCAGCTGCGGCATAAAAAGAAGTCTCTTCCTTTCGTTCAGGATTATGAGATCATTCTGACCGGACCGTTCAGCTGCGACCTGATCATATATGAAAAGAATCCGATCGGCTGCATCGTCTACATGAGCAATTACATGTACTTTGATAAAGACGGCGTAATGGTGGAAAGCTCCCAGGTAAGGCTTCCCGATGTTCCCGTGATCCGCGGGCTGCAGTTCGGCCATGTGGTGCTCGGCAAAAAACTGCCTGCCGGCAGCACGCAGCTGTTCAATGAGATCATGAATCTGACACAGCAGTTCAGCCTCTACGAGATCGCCTGCGACAGCATCCGGTTTGATGAGTTCCATAACATCACTGTCGATCTGGCGGAGGATGATATCAGTGTTTATCTCGGGGGAGATGAGGATATCCTTGCCAAGATCTCGGTACTGCACGATATGCTTCCAGAGATAAGAAACCGCGGTCTGAAAGGAACACTCGATTTAAGCACATACAATGATAAGGAAAAAGGAAGCACGACAAGCTTTAAGGTAAAAGCCGATGAAGAGACCGGAGTCACAACATCGGAATGATTTTATTCGGAAAATAACTTGAAAAATGCTGTTAAACAGCTTATATTAGAAAAGAAGTACTGTATACTGTAAAGGTGGAGAGTTAGCATGTTAGAAATAAAAATACCCGAAAGTGAATCAGCAGCAAGGATCATCGTCGTAGGTATCGGCGGCGCGGGCAACAATGCCGTCAATCGCATGATCGATGAAAATGTTGCCGGAGTTGAATTTGTCGGAGTCAATACCGATAAGCAGGCTCTGCAGTTCTGCAAGGCGCCGACTGCGATGCAGATCGGTGAGAAACTGACCAAGGGACTCGGCGCAGGCGCGAGACCGGAGATCGGTGAAAAGGCAGCAGAAGAGAGTTCCGATGAGCTTGCTCAGGCGTTCAAGGGTGCAGACATGGTATTTGTCACCTGCGGTATGGGCGGCGGCACCGGTACAGGCGCAGCACCGGTCATCGCAGGCATTGCCAAAGATATGGGCATCCTGACGGTCGGTATCGTTACTAAACCGTTCCGTTTTGAAGCGAAGCAGCGTATGACGAACGCTCTTGAGGGCATCAGCCATCTCAGAGAGCATGTCGATGCTCTGATCGTCATTCCGAACGACAAGCTTCTTGAACTGGTCGACAGACGCACCACCATGCCGGAAGCACTGAAGAAGGCGGATGAAGTCCTTCTGCAGGCAGTGACCGGTATTACGGATCTGATCAATGTTCCCGGACTGATCAACCTCGACTTTGCCGATGTTCAGACAGTCATGAAGGATAAGGGCATCGCACACATCGGTATCGGTAAGTCGAAGGGTGACGATAAGGCACTTGAGGCTGTCAAGCAGGCAGTGGCTTCCCCGCTTCTCGACACTTCCATCGAAGGCGCTTCGGATGTTATTATCAATGTCAGCGGCGATATCAGCCTGATCGAAGCAAATGAAGCAGCAAGCTTTGTTGAAGAGCTTGCCGGCGAGAACGCCAACATCATCTTCGGTGCGATCTATGACGAGAAAGCACAGGATGAGTGCACGATCACTGTTATTGCGACAGGCATCGTTGAGCAGGGCAGCAATAATAGCAGCAGTTCCAAGCCGCAGCAGTCGTTCAGCAGACCGGCCAGTACAGGTATCTTCGGCGGAAGCTCCGCAGGCGGATCCTATGTTCAGCCGCAGGCAAAGCAGAGCTTCAAGCCTGTGAAGGAAGAGGCGCCGGCACGCAAGGCTGACGGCCCGCAGCTCGGTTTCGGTTTCGGCTCGGCGCCGACCCGTCCGACAGCTCCTCAGGCAGCTGCTCCCGCAGCTCCGGCAGGAGGCGGTTCCTCTGACTATCCTTTCAGACCGCAGATGAACAGGGAGACCCCGATCGAGATCCCGGACTTCCTCAAGAACCGTAAATAATTTCATAAGTTAAGTCAGATCCCGCAGTGAGAACTGCGGGATCTTTTTACGGACAGCTGCAATGACGGGTCCAAACCGGTATGAACGCACAGCAGACAAAAGAAAGCATCGCAGTCGAAACTGCGATGCTTTCCCAGCAGCATATATTTAAGAAGGTTAATACATCTTCATGTATTACGAAACAACTGTCCTTTCGGATTATCGTGTTAGCATATGCTATCTTCTTGACGATATTTAGTTTACCACGGCTAACATCATGTGTCAAGATATTTTTTGAATCTTGACATATTTTTTTCAGCTGATATGATAGAGATAATTCAGATGCTTTTTATGTACAGCCGGATCCGCAGATGATCACGGGTCTTCATGAAAGCAGGGTTTCAGAAAGGGGAAGTATTCAAAATGGCAGTGGAGCGCAGCGAGTCCAGGGAGGACTATCTTGAGTCCATACTCATGCTGAAAGCGGAGAAAGGCGTCGTCAGAAGCATTGACATTGCTGAGCACTTTGATTATTCCAGGCCAAGTATCAGCAGGGCGATGAGTATCCTTCGTACCGCAGGTCTGATCACGATGGACAACAACGGTTTTATCGAGCTGACAGAAGAAGGAATGAAGGAAGCCAGTGCTGTCTATTCAAGACACAAAGTCCTGATCCGCTTTTTGGAGAAACTGGGTGTAACTACCGATATCGCTGAAGAAGATGCCTGCAGGATCGAGCATGTATTAAGTGAAGAGAGCATGGATCGGATCAGAGAGTTCGTCGGAGAAGAATAACTGAATATAGCAAAAAGCCTGTCGTAAGTAAAATACGACAGGCTTTTTTGTTGTTTTACGGACATGACCTGAAAATCAGCGTTCAATCAGTTTCTTCAGGATCTGTACTGCATTGGATGCTGCACCCTTGCGGATCTGATCGCCGCAGCACCAGAGCACAAGGCCGTTGTCTGCAATAAGGTCCTTACGGACGCGGCCTACCCAGACCAGATCCTGGTCACTGGTGTCAAGCGGCGTCGGATAGCAGCGGCCTTCATAATCGTCGATCAGGCGGCAGCCTTCAAATGCTGCGATCGCCTTGTTTGCATCATCTACGCTGACCGGATTTTCGGTGTAGACCGTAACGGCGATGGAGTGGGAACGCATGACCGGAACTCTGACGCAGGTACAGTTGACCTTGAGCTCAGGCAGGTGCATGATGCGGCGTCCTTCATTCTGCATCTTCATCTCTTCGTCAGTATAGTCGTTATCAGTCATGCTGCCGATAAAGGGAATGACGTTGTTTGCGATCTGATGCGGGAAGACTTTACGTTCGACCGCTTTGCCTTCCGCGAGTGCCTTCATCTGGTTTTCCAGCTCATAGAGGCCGTCCTGGCCTGCACCGGATACAGCCTGATAAGTGCAGGCGACCATGGCTTTGATCGGGGAGATCTTTGAGATCGCCGCAACAGCCATCAGTGTGATGATGGTGGAGCAGTTGGGGTTGGCAATGATGCCTTTGTTGGCGAATGCATCCTCACCGTTGATCTCCGGCACGACGAGCGGCACTTCGGGGTCCATGCGGAACGCGGAGCTGTTATCGATATAGACGGCTCCGGCACGAACGATGGCGGGAGCAAATTTCTTGGACATGGCGTTCTTGACGGCACCGAGCACAAAGTCCATGCCCTCAAAGCTGTCTTCGGTCGCTTCTTTGATCTCAATGTCCTGACCGTTGAACCGGATCACGGAACCGGCACTGCGGGCGCTTGCAAGCGGAAGCAGCGTTCCCACCGGGATCTGATACTCTTCGAGGATCTTGATCATCTCCTGGCCGACGGCTCCGGAAGCTCCTAAAATAGCAATGTTATATTTCTTCATAAATTCCTCCTTAATCCTGCCTGAAGCGCAGGCCTTCATAACGGCCCCGGATCATCATGTATTCAGGCTATCAGGTATACTGTTGCCCGATAATAATTTAATGTGATAAAGTCTACCACACTGCCGCTATAAAAACAAGTATGAAGTTTGTTTAAATGTGATATAATAGCTGATGTATTTTGTCCTGTTTACATACAGCCGGACTCTGAAGGGAATGATTCCATGAAAAAACGTACTAAGATCGAACTGGTCATATTTGCCATAGTGGCAGTCTTTTATATACTCGGACTGATCCGGGACATGCCGTCCGGGCAATCTCCGGAACCGGCAACTACCGTTGCAGCTGTGATAGAAGCGCCGACCCCGACCGGCTTGACCGAAACTTCTCCGCAAGGAGAAACTGATTTTATCGCGGTCGAAACAATTCAGCATTCCGGCTCTGAAGAACCGGAAAGTGAAGATGATCCGGTACAGACAGAGCTCGATGAGGACGGCAGCTACACGGACAAAGAAAGTGTCGCCCTATACATCCATACTTACGGGCATCTGCCGTCGAACTACATCACAAAGAATGAAGCAAAGGACGCCGGATGGGACAATACAAAGGGCAACCTGGATGATGTCTGTCCCGGAATGAGTATCGGCGGAGATTACTTCGGCAACTATGAGGAACTGCTGCCGAAGAAGAAAGGGCGTAAATATTTCGAATGTGATATCGATTATGATCCCCAAAAAGGAAGCCGCGGACCGAAGAGGATCATTTTCAGCAATGACGGTCTGATCTATTATACGAAAGATCACTACGAAAGCTTTGAACTGTTATACGGAGAGCCATAATGAAGAAGGTACTGCTGGATCTCAGCATTCCCGAATCGAAAAAGGGAGTGCATGAGTATATTGCACAGGAGATGGGGTTTCCGGAGTATTACGGAAAGAATCTCGATGCTCTTTATGATGAACTGACGTCTGTCACCGAACCGGTTGCGATCGGCTTTTTTATGCCTGTGCCGGAGTTTGACGATATTGATTTTGATCTGATGCTGTATCTGGATAAGGTCAAAGAAGTCTTTAAGGATGCGGAGACGGTCAACCCTGAGATCGCCGTGATCTTTGGGGATATTACTGACAATCTGGAGTTCCCGGAGGAAGAAGAGGACGAAGACAGCTACCTTCCGAACGATCAGGATCTGTTTTATCATGAATAAAGCAAAGAGTTCCTGGTTTGTATACACGAAGAGGGCAGACTTCAAGGCGATCGCGGAACGCTTCGGGATCGATCAGGTCACAGCCAGGATCTTAAGAAACCGCGGCATCTGTACGGACGAAGAGATCGATTATTTCCTGCATGCGGGCACGAAGGAGCTTTATGACGAAATGCTGCTTCCGGATATGGACAAAGCGGCATCGATCCTGTGGCAGTACGTAAAGGAAGCAAAACATATCCGTATCGTAGGGGACTACGATATCGACGGTGTCTGTGCGACATATATCCTTTTAAAAGGGATACGCGAGGCAGGCGGCAGTGCTGACTACCGTATCCCGGACCGTATACGTGACGGTTATGGAATCAACAGAAGCATCGTGCTGGAAGCCATCGACGCGGGTGTGGATCTGCTGCTGACATGTGATAACGGTATCGCGGCTGTCGATGAGCTTAAGGAAGCGAAAGATCACGGACTGACGGTCATCGTAACAGACCACCATAACGTCCGCCGTGATGAAAAAGGGACGGAGATCCTGCCCCCTGCTGATGCTGTCGTTGATGTCAAGAGGGAGTCGAGCCGTTATCCTCATGAGGACATCTGCGGTGCGGTGACTGCATGGAAACTCATACGGGCGCTGTTCCGCCTTGCCGGTCTTCCCGACGACCGCTGGCTTACATATATAGACTTTGCGGCGATCGCAACGATCGGCGATATCATGGCCCTGAAAGGCGAGAACCGGATCATTGTCGGCGAAGGCTTAAGGATCATGAACGGAGGAAGGCAGATCGCGGACAAAAACGTCTATGGCAGTGCCTGCCTGGGTCTTCGCACGCTGATCAGGGAATACCACCTGGACGACAAACAGATCTCTGCCTACCATGTCGGATTCATCCTCGGTCCCGCCATCAACGCGGGCGGAAGACTTGAGACGGCAGAAAGCGCGCTCAGGCTTTTTCTTACGGAAGACCCTGCGGAAGCGGTACAGCTGGCACGCCATCTGATCAGCCTCAATGAGGAACGAAAAGCCATGACGGAAGCGGGCGTGGAGCAGGGCATCGAGGTCGTGGAACATACTTCCGGTGACGATAAAGTCCTTGTCGTCTTTATCGACGGGCTGCATGAGTCCCTGGCAGGTATCGTTGCCGGCAGGCTGAAGGAATACTACGCACGGCCGGTGATCGTTGTCACCCGGGCGCAGGAGGGCCTGAAAGGAAGCGGACGCTCCATTGAAGCCTATAATATGTTTGAGGGGCTCTGCGGTGCGGAAGGGTATCTGACTAAATTCGGAGGTCACCCGATGGCTGCGGGTCTGAGCCTGCGGGAAGAGGATCTGGATGCTTTCCGGCATTTGCTCAATGAACAGGCAAAGCTTAGCACGGAGGACTTTGTCCACAGGATATGGATCGATGCGCCGATGCCGATCGGCTACGTGACTCCAAAACTGATCGGCGAGCTGGAAAGGCTCGCTCCGTTCGGACAGGGCTTCGAGCGGCCGGTCTTCGCGGAAAAAGGCCTCAGGGCATCTGATTTCAGGATCCTCGGAAAAAACCGGAACGTGCTGAGGATGCGTCTGAAAGAAGAGCGCGGAGTGCAGCTGGATGCGATCATCTTCGGCGACGCAGAAAAAATGATGGAAGAGATCCGGCAGGCCGAAACGATCGATATTTTGTATTATCCGAAGATCAATGAGTATAACGGCAGGCGTACGATACAGATCGAGATCAGGGAATATATCACGCACTGACTGCAGTGATTTTCCATATAAAATTCATTATTAAAACCATCATAAAGGCTGATTATCGGAGGAAATATGGCGGAAGAGTTTATTATCGCGTATGCGGATAAATCGGTCCTGAAGATCTCGGGACTGAGTGTAAAGGGGATGAGCACGACTCAGGTCGAACAGATCCTGCAGGACAAACTGCAGACGATCGTACGTGTTATCGGCGTGACCGGTACTTCCATCGAGATGGATGTATATGACGCGGATCCGGAAAAGATCCGCCGGAATGCGGACGGCGTGGTGGAAGCGCTGGCACTGGCAGAAGGCATTACCGTCAGTGACGTGACCAAGGTCAGCTGTTCCGACAAGATCGTTGAGGTCGACTGGAAGGATATTCCGGACAAGCCGGTTTCCGACTGCCTGAGAGAAAGGTGGATCAGGAGAGGATGAGAGCCTACATACTGCCGACAGGCAATGAGATACTTGAAGGTATCGTTCTTGATCTCGACGCGCCGGAACTGATGCGGCAGATCGTTGCCGCCTGGCCGGATGCGGAAGTGACGCGGGTGTCGCCGATCGTGGACGAGGAAGATAAGATCTTTCAGAAGATCTGTTCTGTATCGGAGACCGGTCCGGACCTGATCGTTCTGATCGGCGGATCCGGCGGAGGCCACCGCTTCAGCAGTACGCTGGGCAAGGACTATACGCACACTGCCCTGGTCCGTTATCTGGATGAGTATTCTGCCCGGGAGATCTACGGCAAAAACGGGCATATGTGGAGCAAACTTGTCTGCGGGCGCAAAGGACCGACGCTTGTCATCAATGTGCCTGGCCCCTATGAAGAAGCAAAGGCGGCCATGCAGGCATGTCTTGACGGAATGCTTCGGGGTGCAGGTGTGGAAGAAATCAGCAGGGCAATGGCACAGGCGGTGTTTGAAAAGTACCCGAGCGGCGCAGCAAGACTGAAGGAATAATACTGATCAATGAAAAAAACCGGTATCCTCGGCGGGACGTTCAATCCGCCGCACACAGCACATCTGAATATGGCCAGGGCTGCTCTTGCGAAGGCCGGTCTGGATGAAGTGATCTGGATCCCGAACGGAGATCCGCCGCATAAAGTGCCGGGTATATCTGCGTCTGACCGTCTGAGGATGGCAGAGCTTGCCGTTATGGGAGAGCCGCGGATGACAGTCAGCGACATCGAGATCAGCCGGCCGGGCAGAAGTTATATGGCGGAGACGCTGGAGATCCTATCCGGCAGGGAGCCGGATACAAAGTATTATCTGATCTGCGGGGAGGATATGCTGTCGGGCCTTGCGTCATGGTACCGGGCGGCGAGGATCTTTGAACTTGCGGATATCCTGGTATTTCAGAGGAAAGGCGGATCTGAACGGAGATCAGAGATCACGGGCGAAGAGTCACTGGAAGTGAAGTTCGAAACAGAGATCGGCGAGACCGTACGGTTTCTGGAGCGTTACGGCGCGAGGATACGCGTGCTGGAGACCAAACTGCCTGACATCTCTTCAACAGCGCTCAGAAAAGCACTGGCTGAAAGCGGAGCGAAAGCCGGAAAACTCAGCGCCCTGATCCCGAAAGCCGTGCTCTCATACATCCTGGAGCACGGACTGTACATTGAAAGTCTGTAACAGTTTGCGGTTCAGAAAGTATCAAAGCCCCGCAGAACTGCGGAGCATTAAGTATACGAAGAAAGGGGACATGGATAATGAAAAAATGGAAAAGCAGATTCTGTATGCTGACAGTCATTATCCTGGCGGTCATATCGATCACTTCTTTTGCGGCGAATGCAAAAGGCGGATCCGGACAGTACGAGAGTGCTGACGGCTGGAAAGTGAGCTATGATCCGGCTTTGATGGAGGCGAAAGAGATCAAAAACGGCGCAAAGTTTTCCTATACCGGGGATGATTCGGCGGAAGGTTCTGTTACGATCCTCTTTACCGAGGACAAACAGCCGGAGGAACTGCTTTACGAAATGACAGAAGCCTGGGCTGATCAGGAAGAGATCCGCAGGGCGGAAGGATTCTTCCCCGGGACCAAAGACAAGTGGAGCTACTGGCGTATCTATAATGACAAAAAGACCGTCGGCGACGCAAAGGTCGCTATCGCAGGTGAGTACAACGGAGGCGTACTGAGTTTTGAGATCGATGCCCTGATGAGCGGTGACGATGCTGTTGATACAAAACTCAGCGACCTTCTGTCCGGCGTTATCGATTCCGTAAGCTTTGAAAAATTCGGACCGCAGACCATGTATGAATATGTTCCGGGCAGGTATGTCATGAAGGGAACGGAAGAGATCGAAGGAGAAGAGATCCCTTATGAGCACTCCGTGACCTTAAACGAAGATCATACCGGCACGATCAGCATTCAGGATGATATCGAAGTCTACTGGGGCAGCTATATGCTGACAGACCGCACGGATGCCCAAAATGCCTGTGAATACAGCATTGAAGGAGACCATCTGATGCTGCAGTCCGGTGACGTATGGCTCGAGTTCACCAAAGAAGCACAGGAAGTGCGGGAAGAATCACCGGAATGGATCACAAAGCTTGAGGCTGTGCAGGACGCCGAACAGCTGTTTGTCGTTGCAGGCGTCGGAGAAACGACAGCCTATATCAGCATGCATGAAAAGGATGAGGACGGCGTCTGGAGACAGATCATAACGACGCCCGGTTTCATCGGCAAATACGGTCTCGGCAAGACCAGGGAAGGTGATGCGCTGACCCCGGTCGGAACGTTCGGTTTCAACTATGCATTCGGTATCGCGGAAGATCCGGGATGCGCGATCGAATATCATCAGGTAGACGACGACAGCTACTGGTCGGGAGATCAGAGAAAAGGATACCATTACAATGAGATGGTAAGCATAGCGGATTTGCCGGATCTCAATAAGGATGACAGCGAGCATATCGTGGATTATACGAATGAATACCAGTACTGCCTGAACATCAGCTATAATGCGGAGTGCACGCCCGGGTCCGGTTCCGCGATCTTCCTGCATTGCCTCGGACCGATCAAGCCGTATACCGGCGGATGTGTGGCGATCCCGAAGGACAAGATGATCACTGTGATGCAGAATGTCAATGAGGACTGCGTGGTCGTCATCGATTCTCTCAGAGCACTCAGCCCGGAGACATGGAATAAACTGGGGCTCAGCCCGAAAGCTGCAGAATAAGAAAAGAGATGATAATACGAAAAAGCTGCCATACCGATGTATGACAGCTTTTTTACTGCGCCAGAGAGGGCTCGAACCCCCAACCTTTCGGTCCGTAGCCGAACGCTCTATCCAATTGAGCTACTAGCGCATGGCCTTTACAGACGCAAAAGACATTATAGCACAATTCTGATGGATGTCAACTAAAAAAAACGACTGATCACAGGATCGTGAAAGCTTATTGCCGGATAGGCTTGCATTTTGAGTGAAATACATATAAAGTTGATAGGGAGCAATGCTGATCGTTCTGTGCCCGGAAACGGGCAGCGATGATATCTCTTTTGTTTTTTTAAAGGAGGATAATGATGACTTATCAGGAAATGCTTGAGAACGCCAGAAAAACCATCGGCCCGTACTGCAGGGCCTGTCCGGTATGCAACGGACGTGCCTGCGGCAACACGGTCCCGGGCCCGGGAGCCAAGGGGACAGGCGACGTCGCGATCCGCAACTTCGAAGCCTGGAAAAACATACGTGTATGTCTGGACACGATCTCTGCAAATACAAAACCTGACACGACGCTCGAACTGTTCGGAAAGAGCTTCAGGTATCCGATCTTTGCCGGTCCGGTCGGCGCGGTTCACTTACATTACGGCGATTCGCTGAATGACACCCAGTATAATGACATCTTTGTTGCGGCATGCGCAAAAGCGGGCATCGCGGCGTTTACGGGAGACGGTGTCAACCCGGAGGTCATGAAGTCTGCATCAGCTGCAATCAGGGAAAACGGCGGTATCGGTGTACCGACGATCAAACCGTGGGATCCGGAGACATTGAAGGAAAAATACCGTCTCGTTAAGGAATCAGGCGCATTTGCCGCTGCTATGGATATTGATGCGGCGGGACTCCCGTTCCTGGCGAATCTGACACCTCCTGCAGGCAGCAAGACGGTGGCGGAACTGAAAGAGATCGTTGAGAGCCTCGGCATTCCGTTTATCGTTAAGGGCGTCATGACTGTCAAGGGAGCGCTGAAGGCGCAGGAAGCCGGCGCGGCAGGCATCGTCGTATCCAATCACGGAGGCAGGGTGCTCGATCAGTGCCCGGCAACAGCGGAAGTGCTTCCGGCGATCGTCGAGGCTGTCGGCGGAAGCATGAAGATCATCGTGGACGGCGGCATCCGCACCGGTGTGGATGTATTTAAGGCACTGGCTGTCGGCGCGGACGCGGTCATCATTGCAAGACCTTATGTGACTGCGGTCTATGGCGGCGGAGCTGAAGGCGTGGAGCTCATTACTGAGAAATTCGGCGCTGAACTGCGTGATACCATGAAGATGTGCGGCGTATCGTCACTGAAGGATATCACGAGAGAGCAGATCTTTTTTGCCTGATCAGGTACTGAGCGGCTCGTACCGGATCAAATGTCCGTGCGTCTGCGGGACAGTCCGGGACGGGCTGAATAATCGGAGGAAAACAAATGGCATATGCTGATGATGTATTTATAAAGATGTGTAGGGAAATCCTGGACGGCGGACAGGACACCTCGGGTGAACTGGTCCGTCCGCATTGGGAAGACGGAACGCCTGCGTATACGATCAAAAAGTTCGGCGTCTGCAACCGGTATGACTTAAGGAAAGAGTTTCCGATCATGACGCTCCGCCGGACGGCGATCAAATCAGCCACGGATGAACTGCTCTGGATCTGGCAGAAAAAGTCTAACAACATCCATGACCTGGGCAGCCATATCTGGGATGAGTGGGCGGATGAAGACGGCAGCATCGGAAAGGCTTACGGCTATCAGATGTCCGTCAAGCACAAATACAAGGAAGGCATGTTTGACATGGTGGACCGTGTGATCTGGGATCTGAAACATAATCCCTACAGCAGGCGCATCATGACAAACATCTATAATTTTCAGGATCTCAGTGAGATGCATCTGTACCCCTGTGCCTACAGTATGACCTTCAACTGTACGAAAGATCACGAGACCGGAAAGCTCGTTCTTAACGCCATACTGAACCAGCGCAGTCAGGACGTGCTTGCTGCCAATAACTGGAACGTGGTACAGTATGCAGTGCTTGTGCATATGATCGCGCAGGTCTGCGGCATGGAAGCCGGAGAGCTGGTCCATATGATCGCGGATGCGCACATTTATGACAGGCATGTGCCGCTGATCGAAGAACTGATCAGACGGGAACCGTATCCGGCGCCGACTTTCCATCTCAATCCTGAGGTAAAGGATTTTTATGACTTTACGCCGGATGATGTATGGCTGGAGAACTATCAGTATGGCCCGCAGATCAAAAACATCCCGATCGCAGTATGACGGAGCGTGTTATGACTGAAAGCGGATCAGATTCCCGCCGCGTAAACGTACAGGCTGCGCCGGGGTGCGGCATGATGAAGGCAATCGTCAACGTCAACCGTGACTGGGCGATCGGAAGAAACGGCGACCTGCTGGTGTATATCCCGGAGGATATGAAGTACTTCCGTAAGACTACTGCCGGTGCGGTCGTCGTCATGGGCCGCAAGACCCTGGAGAGCTTTCCCGGCGGCCGTCCTTTAAAGAACCGCGTCAACATTGTCCTTACCCGGGATGAAACGAGGATCCCCGAAGCATCAAAGGAAGCCGCTGACGCGTATCTCAGCCTGCCGACGGCAGATGAATTCCTGCAATTGATGAAGCGGCGGGCGGAGGCCCTTTCGGCGGGCACAGATCCCGGCACGGTACTTATCACCGTGCCTTCGGAGACTGCGCTGACAGAACTGCTGGGGCAGACCGGGCAGACAGATGGGACCGGATTTCCGGACGTCTACGTCATCGGCGGAGCAAGCATTTACAGAAAGCTTCTTCCGTATTGCGACACCTGTCTGGTCACGATCAACGATTACAAGCCGGAACAGGGCAGGGAAGCGGATTCCTGGTTCCCGGATCTTGACGCTATGGCAGAGTGGGAGCGGACGGAAGAAGGAAAAATGCAGGAGCATGAAGGAATACACTTCAGTTTCTGTACCTACAGGAGAAAGCAGAGCATCTGAACGATTCATTTATGAGACTGGACAGATATCTTGCGGAGGCCGGAAAGGGCACCCGCAGCGAAGTAAAGAAGATCATTGCGGGCCGCAGAGTTTCAGTGAACAGTACCATCGTGACAGACCCCGGTTATAAGGTAAAGGAAGGGGCTGACCTGGTAATGCTCGATGAAACGGCGGTCCGTTTCGAGACGGTGGAGTATTTTATGCTCAATAAACCGCAGGGTGTGATCTCGGCGACAAAAGATCTAAGGGATAAGAGCCAGACCTGTGTGACGGATCTTATCGCCGACAAAGTCCGCGGAGATCTGTTCCCGGTCGGAAGGCTCGATAAGGATACGGAGGGCCTGCTGATCATCACCAATGACGGTGACCTGGCACACCGGATGCTTTCCCCGAAAAAGCATGTGGATAAGACCTACTATGCCGAACTGGACGGCAGGCTTGAAGAAGCGGATGCGGAACGCATCATGGCGGGCATCGATATCGGCGATGCGAAGCCGACGCTTCCGTGCGAGATCAATATGCTTACGGGACAGAGTCTTTTGATCACGATACGGGAAGGGCGTTATCATCAGGTGAAACGGATGTTTCAGGCTGTCGGCAGGAATGTGACGGCGCTCAGGCGCATTTCGATGGGACCGCTGACGCTGGATCCGGATCTGGAGCCCGGCGGGTACCGGAGACTTACGGAGCAGGAGATAGAGATGCTCAAAAGCTGACGGCCGGTCCGGAAAGATGCTTCGGATGAGATAAAGCCGCAGACCGGTTTGAGCCGGACACTGCGGTATGATATACGGAGAAAAACATGGCAGAAAACAAAGATTATATGATCCGCGCTACGGCAGCGGACGGCATGATACGAGCATTTGCGGCAACCACCAGGAATACGGTGGAGGCTGCCAGACAGGCGCACAATACTTCCCCGGTGGCAACGGCGGCACTCGGCCGTCTGATGACCGGCGCCCTGATGATGGGCTATGACATGAAGAATGATCCGGATCTTCTGACACTGCGGATCAACTGTGACGGACCGATCGGGGGCCTGCTGGTAACGGCGGATCACAACGGACACGTCAAGGGCTACGTGCATAATCCGGACGTTATCCTTCCCCCGAACAGCAAGGGAAAGCTTGATGTCGGCGGAGCGCTGCACCTCGGTATTCTTTCCGTGATCCGGGACACGGGTCTGAAAGAGCCTTACATCGGAGAAACTATCCTTGTTTCCGGTGAGATAGCGGAGGACCTGACATATTACTTCGCAAACTCCGAGCAGGTGCCGTCTTCGGTGGCGCTGGGAGTTCTTATGAATAAGGACAACACGGTCCGTCAGGCAGGCGGTTTCATCATCCAGCTGATGCCGGGGGCATCCGACGAGATCATCGACATGCTGGAATCAAGGCTCAAAGGTATCGACAGCATGACGGCCATGCTTGACCGGGGCATGAGCCCCGAGGATATCCTCGGGCATATCCTGGGAGAACTGAATCTTGAGATCAATGAAAAGCATGACTGTTCCTTCTACTGCGGCTGTACGAGAGAACGGCTCGAGCAGGCGCTGATCAGCACCGGGCGCAAGGAACTGGAGGAGATGATCTCCGAAGATAAGCCTATTGAAATGCAGTGCCATTTCTGCGGGAAAAAATATGAATTCAGCGTGGAAGAACTCACAAAACTGCTCGAAAAAGCTGTCTGATCCTATTGAAACCACAAGCTGTTGTGATTATAATGATTCATATATGCATATACTGTATTGTATGAATGGATAAGGAGGCCCTGATGAAAAAGTTCTTACAGGAGTTCAAAGAGTTTGCTATCACCGGCAACATGGTCGACCTGGCAATAGGTATGATCATCGGCGGCGCTTTCACCACGATCGTAAAGTCCCTCGTGGATAATCTGTGCATGCCGATCATCAGCCTGCTTACCGGCGGCATCGATTTCAGCAACCTGTTCATCGCGCTCGACGGCAATCATTATAAGACCGTCGAGGAGGCGGGCGAAGTTGCGCTGATCAAATACGGTTCCTTCATCACCGACGTCATCAGTTTCCTGCTGCTGTCACTGGTCGTATTCATCGTCGTGAAGAACGTCAACAAGCTTCGTGAGGCAAAGAAGGCCAAGGAGCCGGTGGTCGAGGAAGCACCGACCGAAAAGGAGTGCCCGTACTGCTTCACCAAGATCAATATCAACGCTACCCGCTGCCCGCACTGCACGTCCAAGCTGGACTGATCCGGACTGCCTGTATCCGACGATATCGTCTGAAGGATCTGTTCCCCGGGGCAAAAGCGCCCCGGGGTTTGCTTTTCCGGAAATACCGGAAAACAGTTGCCAATCCGCGTTCCTGCTGATATGATAGCAGATGCAGCATAAGTGATCTCCGGCAGGGGATCATGATGGAAAAACTTAAGAAGATCAAAGCAGCTGTTATCGCAGCCGGTGTCATTGCATCGGCTGCTTTTTATGTCATGAGCGGGGAGGGACCGTCATCTGCAGGCGCTGATGCGGCTGACGGCATCAGGGAGGTCGTGTGTCTCTCTGATGAAGACAAAGTGCCGGAACGACAGGCAGGAAATGTCCTGTATGATCCCGCCGGAGACACGGATCATGCCGCACAGGCCACGGAAGGATCAGCCGGAAGAGCCATAATGACAGGCCTCAGTGATACTGCCAGGGCGGAGATCGATGCGCTGATCCGCTCGGCAGTCCGGGAAGAACTGATGGCGATCACGCGCGAAGGTTATCTTGAGGAGGCGATTTTGGAGGCTGCAAACACAGCGGAGCGGGAAGC
>Ga0129307_1000663_pt1 | contig 49182 bp, 45 predicted proteins | sample P1105metagenome_FD_94437 | JGI IMG/M metagenome (GOLD analysis project Ga0129307, IMG submission 94437) | Capybara group fecal microbial communities from Wisconsin, USA - P1105 metagenome | ecosystem: Host-associated > Mammals > Digestive system > Large intestine > Fecal | place: USA: Wisconsin...
GAGATCCAGAAAGTCGAGGTGAAATAGGATGAAAGTAGTATACGAAGCACCGAAAATCAATACCGGTGTCCCGACCACCTATTGCGGCGGCTGCGGTCACGGTATCATCAACAGACTCATCGCTGAAGTTATCGATGAGATGGAACTGAAAGAAAAAGCTGTCCTGCTCTGGCCGATCGGCTGCTCCTGCGTTAATGTCAACACCATGGACATCGACCAGCTGTGCTGCCTGCACGGCAGAGGCCCGGCTTCCGGCACAGGCATGAAGAGAGCGAACCCGGACAACCTCGTTATCGTCTATCAGGGCGACGGCGACATGGTTTCCGAAGGTATGGCTGAGATCATGCATGCGGCTATCCGCGGCGAGAAGTTCACTGTCATCTTCGTCAACAATGCGATTTACGGCATGACCGGTGCGCAGATGGCTCCGACCACACTGCTTGGTCAGAACGCTTCCACCGCTCCCGGCGGCAGACAGGTCATCAACTCCGGTTACCCGGTCAAGATGGCAGAACTGCTGGCTGAACTGCCCGGCACTGTCTACAGCGAGAGAGTCACCGTCAACACACCGGCGAACATCATCAAGGCTAAGAAGGCTATCAAGAAGGCGTTCGAGCTGCAGATGAAGGGCGAAGGCATGACATTCGTCGAAGTCCTGTCCATGTGCCCGACTGGCTGGAGCATGAGCCCGGTCAAGGCTTGCGAGTGGGTTGACACCAACATGACAGAGATTTTCCCGCTTGGCGTTGTGAAAGATGAAACTGAAGGGCTGAAACAGCAGGAGGAGGCAGCGAAATGAAATTAGAATTACTGTTTTCCGGTATTGGCGGCCAGGGCGTCATGCTGCTGGGCGAAACGCTCTGCGCTGCAGCGATCAGAGCTGGTAAGAAAGTAACATTCTCCCCGTTCTACGGTCAGGAGAAGAGAGGCGGCCGTACGATGTGCAACATCGTCGTCTCCGATGAGATGGAGAGCCCGATCATCTCCGAAGCGAAGGTTATGCTCTTCATGGACGAGAGATCCCTCCAGGACTACGAATACATGATGGCGGAAGACGGCGTCATGATCCTGAACAGCGACACCATCGACATCGAGCCGACCGTCAAGTGCGCAAAGGTCGACAGAGTACCGATCTACACAATGGCGCAGGAACTGGGCAATGCGAAGACCATGAACATGGTTGCGCTGGGCTACGTCCTGAAGTATCTGCCCGAGATCGACTACAACCTGGTCATTGAGGAAGTTGAGAAGGCATTCGCAAGAAAGGCGAAGCTGATCCCGCTCAATGTCAAGGCTGTCGAGACCGGCTACGCAGCTGCGCAGAAGGCTGAATAATTAAGCTGATATTCTGAACCGGGCCTAAAGGGGGGCCCGGTTCAGGGTGGTATAAAAGGAGATTAGAATTATGGACTATGGTTTTGCACAGCGCGTGCTGCAGAGCAAGCAGCCGCTCATCAGAGTCATCGACCGTTACATGCACGAAGATCCCGAAAACTTCATTTCCTTCGCAGAAGGTAACCCGGGCTTTGAATGCATGGCGACCGACAAGATCATCGAGATCGCTAAGCAGGTCATTTCGGAAGATACCGCTGAAGTTCTTCTCTATGGTGAGAACTCCGGTAACTTCGAACTCAAAGACGCGATCCGTGACAGATGGAAGAGAGTCAAGGGCATCGATGCTCCGGACGACGACATCCTGATCACGACCGGCGGCCAGCAGGTTCTGTACCTGAGCCCCCGTCTGTTCGTCAACAAGGGCGACAACGTTCTGATGGAAGAGATTTCCTATGCTGGTATGATCGACTCCGTCAAGGGCTTCGAAGGCAACCCGGTCGGCGTCAAGGTTGACGAAGACGGCATCAACATCGAAGACCTCGAGAAGAAGCTGCAGACTGTTCCGAACGTCAAGTACATCTACCTGATCCCGACGTTCAACAACCCGACTGGTGTCACCCTGCCGCTCGAAAAGAGAAAGGCTGTCTACGAACTGGCTTGCAAATATGACAAGCTCATCATCGAAGACGATCCGTATTCGGATATCCGTTACACCGGCGATCCGGTTCCGCCGATCAAGAGCCTGGACGTTGAAGACAGAGTTGTCTACATCGGTTCCTTCTCCAAGACCATCGCTGCCGGCCTCCGTGTTGGCTTCATGATGGCGCCGAAGGCAATCTACGAGAAGGGTGTTGCTGCGAAGGGCATCCTCGACGCAAACACTCCGATGCTCAACGAGAAGATCTGCCTGCACTTCCTCAGAGACCTCGACTTCGAAGAAGAACTGAAGAAGCTATGCGCTGGCTACATTCCGAAGTGGAAGGCTACCGGCGATGCTCTGAAGAAGTACATGCCGTCCAACTGGAAGATCGCGAAGGCAGAAGGCGGCCTCTTCTACTTCGTCCGCACACCGGAAGGCATGGACGAAGCGAAGATGTTCGAACTGGAACTCCAGCACAATGTTGGTCTCGTTCCGTCCTCCGCATTCTCCCCGGATCCCACTCATCCGGCTGGCGGTTTCCGTCTCTGCTTCACACCGGATACTCCGGAGAGACTGGAAGAAGGTATCAAGAGATTCGCTGCAGCTGCAGAAGAGTACAACGAAAAGTACGGCCTCAAATAGGATCAGCGATTCCTGTTATAAGCCCGGTACTTGTGTAACGGCGGCTTAAAGCAAACACAAGAAAGTGCCGGTGGAGTTATATCCATCGGCACTTTTTATCTAAAACGGAGGTAACAACTATGGCTTATGATCGTGATGTCTGGGTCGAGATCGACAAGGCGAAGCTGATCAACAACTATCAGGAAGTTTGCCGTCTGGTCGGCCCGGACGTCAAAATCTGCGCAGTCCTCAAAGGCAACGCGATGGGCATGGATCCCTGCGGCTGCGCTGAGATCTACGAAACGATGGAGCACAAACCGTACATGTATGCGGTTGCGACCGTCGGAGAAGCGCTCGAACTGAGAAATGTCATCAAGGATAAAGATATCCTGACTCTCGGCTACACATCCGAAGACGGCTATGATGTCGCGATCGAGAACGACATCACTCTGCCGATGTATATGGAAGATGCATTCCGTGCACTCGACAAGCGTGCAGGGGAGCTCGGCAAGAAGGCGATCGTCCATGTTGCTGTCAACAGCGGCATGAACCGTATCGGTTTCACTGCATGTGAAGAAAACGCTGACCTGGTTGCAGAGCTGATGCGTCTGCCCAACGTGGACATCCGCGGCATCTTCACCCACATCGCTACTGCTGACGAGCCGGACAAGTCCCGCGCTATGAAGCAGAAAGAGCGTTTTGAAGCGTTCCTCGAAATGCTGAAGGCGCGCGGCATCGAACTGCCGATCGTCCATGCGGCAGCCAGCCCCTCGGTCGTTGAGATCCCGAGTGTCTACTACGACATGGTTCGCCCGGGCGTCATCCTGACCGGCAATGTCGACGTCAACCCCGAGCATGACTACAAGAAGGTCCAGCTGCAGAACTGCTGGAAGCTGAAGGCTCGCCTCGGCCATGTCCTCGACATCCACCCCGGCGACGGTGTCAGCTACAACTTCACCTTCATCGCGGACAAAGATATGACTGTCGGTCTTCTGCCGATGGGTCATGCGGATGGTCTTGTGAAGAGCTTTGCGAACAACTTCTACGTGACGATCCGCGGCTACAAGTGCCCGGTCATCGGCACGATCTGCATGGACCACTGCGTCATCGACATCTCCGCTGTTCCGGATCCGAAAGTCGGTGAAGAGATCGTTGTCTACGGCGACGGTTCCTGGACCGGCAAAGACGGCGACAACACCGGTGACGGTGCGATGAGCGTCCACGAAGTTGCTGACAAGAGAGGCACCATCGTCGACGAAGTGATGTGCACAACGAACACCAAACGCGTTCCGAGACGTTTCGTATAGACCTGAACGGAATGTCCGTACAAGGACGCTGAGATGTTAGAAAAGGCACCTTTCCGGCTTAGTCCGGGAAGGTGTTTTTTTGCTGCCGTTTTCCATGCCGGCAGGTAGACAATCCGCCGCAAAATGATAGAATGATATAGTTGTACGCCAGGCCATTTCAGGACCTTTCCGCATGGGGCGGGCGTGCTGCAAAATGTGAAAAGAAGGGAGATCTGCGATTCCTTGAAGACAACGTTACGGTATTTCAAGCCATATATCCCGTACATGCTGCTGGTCGTGCTGTTGCTGTTCTGCCAGGCGATGTGTGAACTGTCGCTGCCTGCCTACATGTCGGATATCATCAATAACGGCATCGTCCCGATGGATATGCCTTACATCTACAGGACCGGTCTCATCATGGTGGGGCTGGCATTTGCGTGCTCGCTGTTCGCGGTGGGCGGCGGCTTTTTCGCGTCCCGTACGGCGGCGGGGGCTTCCCGCGACATCCGGCGGGCGCTGTTCGCGAATGTCACGGACTTTTCGTCGGCGGAACTCGACAGTTTCAGCACTGCATCGCTCATCACACGGGCGACCAACGACGTTCAGCAGATCCAGCAGGCGGCGGTCATGACACTGCGCATGGCGATCTTCGCACCGATCATGGGCATCGGGGCGCTGGTCCGCGCACTGGCTACCAGTCCGTCTCTGACGTGGACGATCGGGCTGGCGCTGGCGGTGATCATCTGCATCATGGTGTTCATGTTCTTCGCGGTGATGCCCAAGTTCCGCATCCTGCAGAGCAAGCTCGACCGGCTCAACCAGGTCATCGCAGAGCGGCTCTCGGGGCTTCTTGTCGTCCGTGCGTTCAATTCGGAGCAGGCGGAAGAGGAGCGCTTTGACGTGACAAACACCGAACTCCGCAAGATCAACATCTTCGTCAACCGCTGCATGGCGTTCCTGTTCCCGTCGATGACCATCGTGATGAACCTCGTCAATATCCTCATTGTATGGGTCGGCGCGCACATGGTAGAATCGCAGAATCTGCTCATCGGCGACATGCTCGCCTTCCTGCAGTATGCGATGCACGTCATCATTTCGTTCCTGTTCGTCACCATGATGTTCATCATGATCCCCCGGGCGGCCGTCTCCGGCAACCGGATCGGGGAGGTCCTCGATATCAAACCGACGATCCGCGATGCGGAGGGCGCAGTCACGCCTTCCGCGCTGCGCGGGGAGATCACGTTCAAAGACGTCAGTTTTGCCTACCCGGATGCCGAGGAAAAGACGCTCGACGACATCAGCTTCACCGCGTCGCCGGGCACAACGACCGCCATCATCGGCGGCACCGGCAGCGGCAAGTCCAGCCTGATCAGCCTCATCCCGCGTCTGTTCGACGTGACGGAAGGCGCCATCTGTCTGGACGGCCAGGACATCCGCACCATGCCACAGAAATCGCTGCGGGATGCAATCGGCTACGTGCCGCAGAAGGGACTGCTCTTCACCGGCACGATCGCGGACAATCTCCGCTACGGCAAGTCCGACGCGACGATGGAGGAACTCGAACGGGCTGCTGCAACGGCGCAGTCTCTTTCCTTTATTAAAGAAATGCCGAACGGCTTTGATACAGAAGTCGCCCAGGGCGGCACATCCGTCTCCGGCGGGCAGAAGCAGCGCCTCTCGATCGCAAGAGCGCTGGTCAAGGATCCGCAGGTGCTGATTTTTGACGACAGCTTCAGCGCGCTCGACTTCAAGACAGACGCGGCGCTGCGCAAAGCGCTGAGGGAGAGCGCTTCCGAGAAAACGCTCATCATCGTCGCCCAGCGCATCAACACGATCATGGATGCCGACCAGATCCTCGTCATGGAGGACGGCCGCATCGTCGGGCGTGGCACGCATGAAGAACTCCTGCGCACGTGCGAACTCTATAAAGAGATCGCCATGTCGCAGCTCAGTGAAGAAGAACTGGGAAAGGGGGTGGCGTAAATGGCGGCAAGACAGCAAAGCGGCAAGCCCAAGCACGGCCCCGGCAGCCGCGCGGCAGCCATGATGCCCGGTGAGAAAGCCGGCGATCTGCGCGGCACCATGAGAAAGCTCCTTTCCTATCTGGCACCGTATAAGTTCCGCCTGTTTTTCGTCCTGCTTTTTGCCATCGCGAGCACGGTCTTTGCGATCGTCTCCCCGACCATCCTCGGTGCGGCGACGGACACCATCGTGCAGGGCCTGATGAGCGGACAGGGTGTCGACTACGATGCGCTGCTGAAGATCATCGTGTTCCTGATCGGTCTGTACGCGGTGAGCTTTGGATTCTCCGCGGCGCAGGGCTTTATCATGGCCGGGATGTCCCAGCAGATCACGTATGAATTCCGCAGGCTGCTCTCCGAGAAGATGGACAAGCTGCCTGTCAGATACTTCGACGGCATGACGCACGGCGAGTACCAGAGCCGCGTCATCAACGACATCGAGACGGTCAACCAGTCTCTGTCGCAGAGCCTCACGCAGGTCATCACGGCGGCGGTCACCATCATCGGCACGCTCATCATGATGATCCGCATCAGTCTCCTCATGACTGTCGTGGCGCTGCTCGTGCTCCCGATGTCGATGGTGATGATCAAGCTCGTCGTCGGCAAGTCGCAGGGGCACTTCAAGAACCAGCAGAAGTACCTCGGCGAAGTCAATGCACACGTCGAAGAGATGTTCACCGGCCACACCGTGGTCAAGGTATTCAATAAGGAAGAAGAGAGCCAGGCTGAGTTCGATGCGATGAACGACAAACTTTACGAATCCGCCTGGAAGTCCCAGTTCCTCTCAGGCATCATGATGCCAGCCACCAACCTGATCGGCAACCTGGGCTACGTCCTCGTCTGTATCCTCGGCGGATACCTGGCGATCGCAGGCCGGATCTCCATCGGCAATATCCAGGCGTTCATCCAGTACGTCCGCAGCTTCAACCAGCCGCTCCAGCAGGTCTCCAACGCGGCGAATCTCCTGCAGTCCACAGCGGCGGCAGCGGAGCGCATCTTCGAGATCATCGATGAAGAGGAAGAAGAGGACGCGTTTGAGCCGCAGGCCGGGCATACGCTCGGGCAGGGCATGGCACAGGAATCGCACGAAGCCGCAGAACGGACGCTGCGCACAGCAGCTTCAGCGGCGGATGGCGGCGAAGCACCTGCCGCGAAGGGGCGCGTTGAGTTCGAACACATCAACTTTGGCTACAAGCCGGACCATACGATCATCCACGACTTTTCGTTCGTGGCGGAGCCGGGCAGCCGCGTCGCCATCGTCGGACCCACCGGCGCCGGCAAGACGACCATCGTCAAACTGCTGCTCCGGTATTATGAGCTGAACAGCGGCCGCATCCTGGTGGACGGAACGGACATCACGGAATACTCCCGCAACGATCTGCGCGAGCACTTCGCAATGGTCCTGCAGGATACCTGGCTGTTCTCCGGCACCATGCGGGAAAACCTGAAATACGGGCGTCCCTATGCGACGGACGAGCAGATGATCGAGGCGGCGAAGGCGGCGCATATCCACCACTTCATCAAGACGCTGCCGGATGGCTACGATACAAAGATCAACGAGGATGCGGACAACATCTCGCAGGGGCAGAAGCAGCTCCTGACGATCGCCCGCGCGATGCTGGCGGACAACCCGGTCCTCATCCTGGACGAAGCGACGAGCTCGGTTGATACGCGCACCGAGCGCCTGATCCAGCAGGCGATGGCCAACCTGATGGAAGGCCGCACGAGCTTCATCATCGCGCACCGCCTGTCCACGATCAAGGATGCGGATACGATCCTCGTCCTTGACAAGGGCGACATCGTCGAGCAGGGCACACACGAGGAACTGCTGGAAAAGGGCGGCGCCTACGCGAAGTTGTACAACAGCCAGTTTGAGGAATAGGTATCGCGACTGGCTGCAGCCGGACCGCGGACCGGACTTGATGTTTGAACTGCGGGCATCACAAAATGGCGATTCCAATAAAAATAGCTGAATAATTCAGCTAAAATAACCTTATTTTCCGAATCTGGCTGCATGTTTTTCGCCTTGGCGGGAAAACGCCTGGAGTATGTTTGTCAAAATCGGGAATATGCCGTATTTTAACAACATTATTCAGCTGCAATCTGCTGAAAAGCGATTTTTGACATGAAGCGCCATCTACCTGTAAATGCTGCATGCAACGGCGGAATCGCTTTCAAGAATCAGTTCCCTTGCATCAGGCGCTGCGATTCCGTATAATGTGACTAACTGCCGCAGACGGCGGCTCCGCAACGCAAGCAGCCACGGCTGAAGCGAAGTATTCTGCAATCAAACGCCCAGCGGAATGTACCGGAGATGCGCGGCGGATGTGCCGTCAGGGACTGAGGCAGAGCGATTCTATAAAAAGCAAGGAGACAACGTGTCACTCAAGAAAACAGAACTGATCAAATGCCCCAAGTGCGGCAAAGAACACCCCTTCACGATCTGGGGGAGTGTCAATACACAGGACGACCCGGAGATGCGTTACAAGGTCCGCAGCGGCGAAGCATTCCGCTTTGACTGCCCGGAGTGCAAGACGGGCGTGAATGTCAACTATGACATCCTGTACCATCAGCCCGAAGACAAGCTCATGATCCACTACTGCACGACGCAGGAAGGGTATGACGAAGCGTATGCCATCCTCAACGGTGAGCTGTCCGACAAGGAGCCGACAGACAAGGCGCTCAAGGATCTGCTCGCGGCGGGGACAGAGGACTATGTGATCCGGCTCGTGCCGTCGCAGAATCAGCTGCGCGAAAAGCTGACCATCTTCGACAACGGTCTCGACGACCGCATCATCGAGTTCACCAAGGCCATCGTCATCTCCAACCTGGCGAATGCCAAGGAACTCGCGTACGACGAGATCCTGTTCCTGCTGGGCACGGACGGCAGCTATGCGTTCGAGCTGGTCAACCAGGAAGGCAGCCTCGGTGTGGTGCCGTTCGAGAAAGCGCTCTACGATGATTGCGCGGTCAAGTTCGGGGCGACAATCCCGGCGCTCAGGGATGATCCGGCGGTGGTCGTTGACCTGGCGTATGTGCTGCAGAAGGTATCCGCAGAAGCGCAGAAGACCGGCGTCAATGTGAATTAATAAGCGCCTGTCGCAGAGAAGCCTTCGGCGAACTGAAGACGTTCGCCTCAGGATCCGTCTGCGAGCCGCTTACAGAATACCCGTTCACCGGTATCAGACTTCTCTGCAGAAGGTGAACATGTGTGAATAAGGAGGGAAACTTCATATGTATAAGATCAATGACAACTATCTGAAGCTGCCGGGCAGCTACCTGTTCTCGACCATCGGCCGCAAGGTCAGCGAGTTCACGGCGGCCAATCCGGACAAGAAAGTCATCCGCATGGGCATCGGCGACGTCACCCAGCCGCTCGCACCGGTGATCATCGATGCACTGCACAGCGCGGTCGATGAGATGGCGAACGCGGAGACATTCAAGGGCTATGCGCCGGACCTCGGCTACGAGTTCCTGCGCAGCGCGATCGCAGAGAACGATTTTAAAGCCAGAGGCTGCGACATCGAAGCGGACGAGATCTTTGTCTCGGACGGCGCGAAGTGCGACAGCGCCAACATCCAGGAAATCTTCGCCGCGGACAACAAGATTGCGGTCACCGATCCGGTCTATCCGGTCTACGTCGACAGCAATGTCATGGCGGGCCGTACCGGCACCTATGATGCGGCGGCGGGCACCTGGTCCGACGTGATCTACATGCCCTGCACGGCGGAGAACGGCTTCTCGCCGGAACTGCCGTCGGAGCGCCCTGACATCATCTACCTCTGCTTCCCGAACAACCCGACCGGCGCCACCATCACAAAGGAACGCCTGCAGGACTGGGTTGACTACGCGCGTAAAGAGGGTTGCATCATCCTGTACGATGCGGCGTATGAAGCCTACATTTCTGAAGAGGATGTCCCGCATTCGATCTACGAGTGCGAAGGCGCCAGAGAGTGCGCGCTCGAGCTGCGCAGCTTCTCCAAGAACGCCGGCTTCACGGGCGTCCGTCTCGGCTATACCGTCGTCCCGAAGGATGTCAAATGCGGCGAAACCAGCCTGCATGCGCTGTGGGCAAGACGTCACGGCACCAAGTACAACGGTGCGCCGTACATCATCCAGAAGGCCGGCGAAGCGGTCTACACCGCGGAAGGCAAGAAGCAGCTCGGTGAGCAGGTCGCTTACTACATGAGAAACGCCCACACCATCCACGCGGCGCTGACTGATCTTGGCTACACCGTCAGCGGCGGCATCAACGCGCCGTATGTCTGGATGAAGACACCGGACGGCATGAGCAGCTGGGACTTCTTCGACTTTCTGCTGGAGAAGGCGAACGTCGTCGGCACGCCGGGCTCCGGGTTCGGGCCGAGCGGGGAAGGGTACTTCCGCATGAGCGCGTTCGGCACCTACGAGAACACCCTCGAAGCACTGGAGCGCATGAAGGCCCTCTAGTTAATGGAATCGCAAAGCGCCGTCCGTTCTTCGGGCGGCGTTTTTCACGAGCGGCGGTGATTGCGCGCCGCAGGATAACGGAGATCTCTATGTATCGTTTATTTGCATCCGATATGGATGGCACCCTGCTCAATGCCAGTTCAAAAGTGTCCCCCGCAACGACCGAAGCGGTGCGGCGCGCCAACGAAGCCGGGAAGATCTTCACGGTCGTATCCGGCCGCTCCCTGGTGGCGATCCGGCAGTTCCTGCCGGACCTGCCGCTGACCCAGCCGTTCGGCATCTTCAACGGCGCCATGATCGTGGACACCAGCGGCAAAGTCTACTACGAGCAGCCGCTTGAAGAGGAAGACGCCCGCTATGTGCTCAGGCTGGCCAGAGAGCGCGGCGCGCAGGTGTTCGTCTGGATCGGGCAGGATATGTACGGAGACGTCTGGGATGAGGTGCTGACCACCTATGCCAAGATGTCCGGCGTGGAGCCGAAACTCATCGAGGATGATGAAGAGATGCTGCGGCATCCGATCGCCAAGATCCTCTGGTACTCCAGCGCGGACAATATCGCCGTCTGGCTGGCCGAATTCACGGAGAGCATGGCGGGTAGGATGAATGTCAGCACGTCGGCGCCGGAGTTCATCGAGTTCAATCACATCGATGTGTCCAAAGGCCTTTGCCTGCAGCGGCTCGGCGAACTGCTCGGTGTGCCGCGGGAGGAGATCATCGCAGCGGGCGATGAAACGAACGATCTGCCGATGCTGGCGTATGCAGGCCTCGGCATCGCCATGAAGAACGCCACGCAGGCAGTCCTCAACGAAGCGGATATCGTCTCACCCTGGACGAACGACGAGGACGGGCTGGCAAAGCTGATCACAAAGTATCTTTTATAGCCCAAGAAACGCCCAGTGGGTGTCAGCAATACAAATATTTGGAAATTGAAGGCGATTCTGTGCCGACCTATACTTAAGTTGTAAAGGTGCATATTGGCGACGGAATCGTTCTTTTATTGCGATACCGCAGTCGCCTTATGTGTCTGAAAGGAGAGGCATATGACTAGAAAGGGGAGGACAGCAGCCGGCACAAAACGGAAAGCGGCGGTCTGGCTTGTTGTTCTGGCAATGATGGTGAGCTTGGGGGCAGGCACCATGGCAGTCATGGCGGATGCAGATCCTGTATCGGAGGACCCGGCAGCTGCAACTGTTACGGAGACTGCATCTCCAGCGGAAGAAGGAGCCGCTGAAGAGGCGGCAGGTACTGAGGAGGGTGCTGCAGAAGATCAGGCGCTCACCGAACAGGATACGCCTGCTGCAACAGAGGAGGCTGCGCAGGAAACCGATGAAAACAGCACTGCCGGAGAGCAGGAGCAATCCGGTGATGCCGTGGAATCGCCTGCAGCACAGCCGGCTGAAGACCCGCAGCCGTCTGATAAACCGGGGACTGTCAAAACACAGGACCAGCGCAAAGACGGGATCACAATCAATCTGTTTGATTACGATCTGGGCGAAGGTACAAGCGGTGATGCCTGGAGCAACTCTCCGACGAGTGCCGCCGTTAATTACTGGCCGGAAGGAGGCATCAACAGCCTGACGAATCTGAAGTTCTTCGGTCACGGCGGCGATCCTGTTGTAGAAGGTGGCAACAGCAACCGGTATACTGGTGGCAGCATCGCCCGGCAGGGTATCGTTAAGCCACTCCTGAGCGGCGATAATAACGATGGCTATCCGGTCATGAATGATTTCGGGCAGATGGATCTGTCCAACCTCTTCTCAACAGAAGGGAACAGCTACAAAACGGTCTATGAAAACGTATATGGCCTGTTTCAGAAGGATGGCGCCGGCAATTACACATTCAACAGTGACTCAAACTATGCCTACTATGACCCGGAGCAGGGCAACGGCGGCAGTTTCAAAGTCTATGACGGCACTTATAAAGTCTACGAAACGAACGAAGCTGGCATTCCGGAAGGCGCAGAGAAGACGATGAACGTCGGCTACTTCCCGTTCGATGACTACGACGAGAATAAGGATGATGTCGCACCGGCACTGACAGAAGGGCTTAAGAATCCATATAACCACCAGCACGGTCTTACAATGGAAGGCAGTTTTACGCTGCCTGCAGACGGAACTGCAGATGGCCAGGATGTGGTTTTCCACTTCAGCGGCGACGATGATGCCTGGCTGTTTGTAGACGGTGTGCTGGTTCTTGATATCGGCGGTCTGCACCAGCCTGTCGGCGGCAATGTCAACTTTACGACCGGTAAAGTGACCGTAGATGCAGCCGTGCCGATGAGCCCGTACAACACGGTTCCGGATTATGACCAGAATAAAACGATTGGTACCAACAATACGCTGAATGCCATTTTCAAAGCGGCCGGCAAGGAGTGGGATCCTAAGGCCGAGCACTCGTATAAGTTCTTCTATCTGGAACGCGGCGGCTGTTATTCCAACCTTGCACTTGAAACCAACCTCTGGAAGGTAGCTGGTGTGAAAGTTGATGTGGAAAAAGTCTGGGCGGATGCTGCTGAAGCTGATCACAGCGAAGACAGCGTCGAAGTGCAGCTCATGAAAGCGGTGGGCGATGAAGAGCCTCAGCCGGTTGCAGGAGAAACGCTCACTCTCAGTGAGAAGAACAACTGGAAGGACAGCTTCACAAACCTGCCAGCCGAGGATGAACAGGGGAACAAGATCAAGTACTCCGTTGAAGAAACCCCTTTCCCTGGTTATAAAGCAACTTATAAGCAGGGCGGAAAGGCAGCAAAGACCAATACGTATTGGGTTCCTGCAGATCCATCTACCCTCCAGAATGGTGAAAAATATGCGATTACAACACCAAACTGGCAAAGCGGTAATGCACCGTTGATTCTGACGGCGGCAGACAATACGGTAACGACAGAGGGGGTTTCGATCGAAGAGCAGGCAGTGCCGGGGAAGGACGAGAAACTCAAAGACGATTCGTCTCAGTATACTAAGATTCTTAAGGAAGTGCCCGCGGATAATCAGTTGTTTACAGCAATTGATAACGGAAACGGAACATGGAGTCTGCGCAATGGCGGCAACAGTCTTACGCTGGTAGGCGTTCTGGGCGGCTATTGGGACTTCTGGCAAGGCCGGTGGGTTGAAACAAGAGATTACTCTTATGCCATGACAACACAGAACGGCTGGGATGGAAGCAATAACACAAACTATAATAATCAGTTAAAATTCAACGGCAGCGGAAGTGAAGCCCCTGCGGATATCTACGCCACAATGGGATGGGGGTCGTATCCTTATTCGGAAGACCTGTATCTTTATCTGGATAACGGGGTCACACCAAAAGCAGGTCCCCAGGGATGGGCTGGCCACTTCACCTTCTGGAAAGAGGTAGAAGTCGAGAGTGAGATCGACCTGCCGGATTACTGGACGATCACAAATACCCCCAAGGGCAACGGCAATCTGGAAATCACAAAGACATTGCCTGTCAAAGAAGACAGCAGTCCTGCAACCTTTGTCTTCAGTGTGAAGGCAACGTTCAGAGGGGAAACGGTCTACGATGACATCGTGACACTGACTTTCGATAAAGCCGGCAGCCAGACAGCTAAGATCGAAGGCAAGATCCCGGCAGATGCTGAGGTTGAAGTCAAGGAGATCTACGGCGGTGCGGCTTACAGCGTGCAGGGTGACGATACTGTGAATGTCACCGTGCTCAGCAACGATGATGCGTCAGCGCCTGCAACAGCAGCCTTTGAGGATACCTATAACAGCAAGGAACTCACCAGCGGCTATGGGGTGCTGAACACCTACACCATGGGCGAAGATGCGCGGTGGATCGTGAACGGTGAGCCGCAGGGTGAGCAGCCGGAAGATAAGAACTGAGAGGAGGGCTGACCATGACGAAGAAGAAATTAGTATTGGCTTTGCTGGCGGTGTGCCTCATCACAGTGACAGCAGTCGTGCCGGCGATGGCATACTTCACCGCACACAAAACGGCACAGGGTACGCTGCCTGTACAGCTGGGCGCAAAGACCACGATCAACGAGCAAGTCGATGGCTTTACGAAGGTCGTCACGATCGCAAATGACGAAAACTCCGGCGAAAGTGTCTGGGTTCGTGCGCGTGCGTATGCGCCGGCGACATTCAATGGTAACGAGGTGTCGCTTGCGTATTCCGGCGAAGGCTGGAAAGAGGGCGAAGACGGCTGGTATTACTTCGAGAAGCCGCTGGCGCCCGGTGAGAAGACCGACAAGGATCCGCTGACGGTGAAGATTGAAGGTGTACCGAAAGGTGCAGCTGCAGGAGATACGCTCCATGTCGCAGTCGTCTACGAGAGCGCGAAGGTTCTGTACGACGAGAGCGGCGAGGCGCTCGAGGCAGACTGGGATCTGAAGGGCGAAACCACGGAAGGAGGCGGTAACGAATGAAGCGCAAGACAACAATGACCCGCCTGAACAGCTTCCTGCTTCTGGCGGCAGTGGCGCTGCTGCTGTTTGCCGGCATCGGCAGTGCGCGTTCCGCACTGGTGAAGTCGGACAAATATGAAACACAGATCGCAACCAAGAATATCGACCTGACGATCAATGAGAACGGCAAAGCTGTCGGAGAAGACGGCGCGTTGCTCAAAAGCCTCCTGAAAGACGGCGAGACCCTGAAGGTCGGCCAGATGTATCCGGAGTCTCTGACCGTCACCAATACCGGTGACATTGATCAGTATGTCCGTGTCACGATCTACACATTCTGGACAGATGCGGACGGCAAGCGCGTCGATCTGGATCCGGACCTGATCAAGACGGTGCTTGGCAGTGATAAAGACTGGGTCGTCAGCAAGAGCGATTCCACAAAGGAAAGAACGGTCCTCTACTACACGAAGCCGCTCAAGCCCGGTGAAACGACCAGCGATGTGATCACAAAGGTGGGCCTGGACCAGAAGGTCGCGAAGCTGATCACGCAGGAGCCGGTCCCGCAGGAAAGCGGCGCAGATGATGAGGATGCTGCGTACACGGATATCACAACGACCTATGACTACAACGGCGTACAGTTCGGCATCCGGGCTGACGCGGACGGCATTCAGACGCACAGCGCAGAGAAGGCAATCAGAAGTGCCTGGGGCGTTGAAGTCAAGATCGACAACGACGGCAACTTGAGCATCTAGGGGGGGACAGAACGATGAGAAAACGTATGATGACAATCTGCCTGGCACTCATCGCACTGCTGGTCTTCCCTGTGATGACCGCTTATGCGGATGAGTTCCAAGGTGCAGAAGGCTGGAAAGTCACCTATGACGGATCCAGCCTGGCAAGCAATTTCAAGGCCGGTGATCTCAGCGAGGCGATCGGGGATCTGCAGCCGGACGACAGCATCACTTTCACGATCAACGTCGAAAGCCAGAGCGGCGAGGAGACGAACTGGTGGCTGAGCAACAAGGTCATCAAGAGCTTTGAGGACAACAGCAAGGCCAGCGACGGCGCTTACACCTACCACCTGGCCTACACGGACAGCAACGGCAAAGAGACGGTGCTGTACGACAGTGACACGGTCGGCGGGGAGAATCGCAAAGGCGGCGAGGGTCTCCATCAGGCGACCGGCGCGCTCAAGGATTATTTCCTCCTCGAGACTATGAAGGGGAAGGGCACCGGCAAGGTCGTCCTGACTGTAGCGCTCGACGGGGAGACGCAGGGCAATGCGTATCAGAATGCAAATGCCGTGATCGACCTCATCTTTGCGGTTGAAAAGGCCGGCAAGGTCAGCACAACGAAGACCGGCGACCCGACGGATCTGCACACGGTTTATTTGATCGCGGCAGCGGCGGTTGCTGTGCTGTTCCTGCTCGTTCTGACACGCAGCAGAAAGCAGAGAAAGGAGGGCAGCAATGAATAAGAAAATGATCGGCGCACTTGCCATTCTTTGCATGCTCTTCTGCACGCTCGCTTTTGCGCCGGCGTCTGTCTACGCAGATGAGTATCAGTATCAGGTCACCGTCGATGGCGGCCTGCAGGGCACTGTGACAGGGGAGACCAAGGTCGAGATCGCCAATGGCGGACAGTGGAATCCGAACGACTATATGGACAAAGTCACGGTGAAGGAAAAGAAGTATTACCTGAAAGGGTTCCAGATCAGCGGGCAGGAAGGCCTCGTCGGTGCAACGAAGATCGACCACGACACGGACTTTGTTGCGGTGTACGGCATCAAGGGCGACACCGTTGCCTATACAGTCCAGTATCTGGATGCCAGCGGCAAGGAACTGCGCGAATCCCGGACGTTCTACGGCAATGTCGGGGACAAGCCGGTTGCAGCGTATCAGTATATCGATGGCTACCAGCCGCAGGCGTACAATATCACCGGCACGCTGCAGGCGGATGCATCGAAGAACGTCTTCAAGTTTGAATACCAGCCGGTAGCTGCATCCAGCCAGCCGGCGGACAGCAACGGGGCAGCGAATGGTACTGCGGGCAGCGGCAACGGAGCAACCGGCGGCGCGGCTGTGCAGGGTGAATCCGGCACGGCCGGCAATGGCGCTGGGAACGGCGCTGCTGTAGCTGACGCGGACAGCCAGAGCCAGGAGCCTGCCGAGATCCTCGATCTGGATGATGAGGAAACGCCTCTTGCGGACGGTGAGCAGCCGGCTGCAGAAGAAGAGGAACAGGGCCAGAAGGCCGGCAGCCACGCGATCGCTTACATTGTGGGCGGTGCTGCTGCAGTCGGGATCCTTGCGCTCATTCTCGCACTGCTGAGACGCAAAACAGCGGAAGAATAAATAACGGAAAGAAGCGGCGGTTTCTGCCTGTGCCACAGGCAGGGCTGCCGTTTTCCCATACGGGGGGATGTCTGATGCGGAAAAAGACAGCGATACGGTTTGTTATTGTAGTATTGACAGTGCTGATGATCCTGCCGGGCTATTCGGCATTGGCTTTTGGTGCAGGCGAAGCAGTGCCGGAAGAGAGCACTCTGGAGGAGCCGGCAGAAACCACTCCAGCTGCAACGGATACGGATGGCGCCCCTGTACCGGATAAGGAAGAAGTACCTGCCTCAGACGCTTATGATACTCCTGCAGAGGAACCAACTGCGGTCCCTGCAGAAAGCGGAGATGATCAGACTGACTCTCCGACAGGGGAGGATCTGACACGGATCGATAAATTCACCGCGCAGCTGTCGAGCGGGGCAGTAGAGAAAGATGGCGTATGGAAGGTGCCGATCCCGACATACGGGAATGAATGGTATCAGGAGATCACCCCGCTGACCTATAAGATCGTCTATAACATTTCCGGCAATGTGGACCATGCACCGGGCACGGTGACGATCCGCATTCCTGCGCACATGTATCAGCGCCGCGACTGGACAGCTGATAAGCCTGTCTACGCGGATGTCTGTTCGCTGTCCGTTCCGCAGGCGCCAACAAATGAAGACAACGTTTACAACTATACGTATGATGCGGAGACGGATGAATACGTACTCACCAACTGCGATGTGATCCCTGCGGCGGACGAGCAGACCTTTACATTTACATACAAGGTATACGGCTTTACGTCTATGATTGTAGACGAGAGTTGGAGTACGCCTTTTTCGCCGACCTTTGAGATACAGAAAGCGGATGGCACAAAACTGGAAACATCAGCGGATGCCGATCAGGTGCTTTATGATACGGAAGTCCATATTGAGCAGCCGTACAAGCGGCAGATTCAGAAATACGAAACATTCCCCTCGGGATGGGGCGATGCGCCGGAGAACGCGGATGACTATTTCTACATCGTATGGGAGATCCATGCAGAGCCAAAACGGGAGAGCACGGCGGCCTACCACATCACCTTGAAAGACATTCCTGACGAGAACGGGGAGGTAGTTGCTTATAAAGGGCAATACATCACCATTACCCGCAAGGAGACGGACCGGGAAAACAAAACTCACCGGGAACCGTTCTTCTATAGGATGGACGAATCGGGAGCTCCGGAACAGCTTGAACAGGATAAGTTCGCGTATGTGTACAACAATACGAACAAGTATCTGGAAGCGCAGGTGCTGGTCAAGTACCCGAAGTCTCTGGTCGCAGACGGAGAGGATCATGTGATCTACAACACTGTAGAGTCCACTCTCACAGGAATCGATAACGGAGAGACGGAGAAGGCCTCCAAAACGGTCTCCTTCACGTATAGAACGATGAAGTTCACCGCCCCGCCGGGGTACGAATATCTGGGCAAAAGTAAAAATACCAGCATCAGAAATGAGGAAATGAACACCGGGGCAGTGAATGTGCTGCTGGCGGGGAAAGAGGCACCGGCTAATACAACGTATTTTAAAAACAATCTCACGCTGACCGGATGGCCGTATACTCTGAAAGCAGACGGAGACGCATCAGATCCGGCCGACTGGCAGCAGAAACCGTATACGGTAGAACTCATCGATGACGCTTTCTTCCTGGGACAGGACTATTCGCAGGAACTCAGCGGTGATGACTTCGAAATCTCGACGATCTATATTGATTCTAACCTTAGCAGGTTTTCGAGCTGGGAGCCTGATGAGAACGCGGGAAGATACACATTTAAGAGTGTCCCGATGAGGGAATGCCCGGATGTTGAACTCTGGGGCAAGAATAAACAGAACGAGTGGGAACTGATCTGGACCTTCACAAGTAAAGACGGGTATCTGCGTGCAAAGCTGCCGGATGGGACATATCACAGGCTGGAGACGTACTATAATGCGATTCCTCCCGGCTACCACGGGCTCAAGCTTGTGACAACGACCACTTACGGGCGTGTTTCTCTGCAGCTCTATGTCTGGGGCATCAAACTGTTCCCGTCAGAAAGAGTGAAAAGCATCCTGCAGAAGCATGAGCAGGAATCGCCCGGCACGTATGTCGAGGTAAAGGATGTCAATACCATGCGCGCATTTGATGCGGACGGGAACTTTATCGGCATCACGGGGGACTACATCGGCGCCGGCGCACAGCGCATGAAAGAAAAAGATGAGCAGGAATACGGCCGGCATCTCTACCATACCGCTGCAGACTGCGGGATCAATTCCCTGCGCAAGACGAGCAGTATCTTTAAAGAAATTCGTTCCTACACAAACGAAACCGAAAAGAAGCGGCTTAAAGTCAACTATTCTGTGAATGCCAGCGAGTCCATGTCTCATCCGAACGATGACAACGAGTGGTATATCGAGAACGGATTGTTCGAGGAACAGAAGGAGGGGACGTATTACGATCTTCTTCCGAAAGGGATGATCGTAGACGAAGCTTCTGTGGTTGCGCGATGCAATTCCTATGCCGCCTGTGACTATACTGTAGAGTTCACTGACAACTGGCGTGGCAGCGGGCGCACGATGATGATCGTACATTGCAGCGTGCCGGAAGGAGGAAAGAACTACTACGGCGGAACATCGACGGGTATCTCTTCCGGGTTCAGGATCGACTACACAGGCTATTACCCCTGGGATGCAGTCAACGACTATGGGAAGACGGTCAATAACTACGTTGCGTATGAGACGGGCAATGAGAGTATCACGAACGGCGCTCCTGATACAGGGGTCAGCAAAAGTCTGAACCAGCCTGCGCTGATGGGTGACCTGGATCCCGAGAGCGACGGGGAGCGATTCCTGTATACCCAGGTGACGAAGACCCTGATCGCCGATATCTCGACAGAGCTGTCCCTGACCAAGAAGGTACGGGAAGATGCAAATGCCGCCTGGAAAGACGGCATTGAGCAGGAGGTGCGTGTGGGAAGCGGTGGTGTCTATACGTACAGACTCCGCTTCGGCGCTGCAGTTGGGACGAAGGCGAGCAACATCATTCTGTTTGATTCGTTGGAGAATTATACACCGGAGGGTGTGACGCAGCAGTGGCGGGGAACACTCGACTATGTTGATTTGTCGCAGCCATTGATCAAAGGCGTTGCTCCAGTCGTCTATTACAGCACGGTGCCCGGTCTGTTCATCCCCGATCACCCGGATCTTACGGATACAGCTGTCTGGTCGACGACCATGCCGGAAGACAAGTCGCAGATCACAGCTGTTGCGGTGGATATGCGGTACGATCAGAATGGGGAGCCGTATGTGCTGCAGCCGGAAGAAACCATTACCGTGCTGCTGGGTATGAAAGCAGTCACGGAACATGTCAACGAACTGTTCCTGAATGATATGGCGGCATACAACAACGTCTATCTTTCCAATGATCTGAATGACATGATCGTTGGGGATATGACCAAGGACAATTTTGTTGAATATGCATATACAAAGGTACAGCTGCTGCCGGATACCGCGCATCTTTCCCTCGGCAAGGAAGTCCTGGATCCATCGGGGCAGGGCGTTGACAGTGAGCAAGCGTTCACCTTTGCCGTTAAGAGGGATGGCCTTACAGTCGACAGACTTGGCTATCGCTACGATGTCGTGAATGCAGACGGCAGCAAAGCGGCTGAGAATGTATCAGTCGCAGAGGGCGGTCTCGTGACATTAAAGGGGAGCCAGACCGCTGTGTTCAAAGAGCCGGAGAACGCAGTTTATAAGGGAATCCTTGCAGGGGATTATCAGATTACAGAGAAAGAAGAGGACGGTTTCAACGCATTCTATACGGTGGACGGCGGTGCACCCAGGGTGGGCCTTGAAACGGGCGATGTTGCGGTTGATCCGGATGCGGACTGCGAGGTGGTCTTCCATAATGTTACGGCACCGGAAGTCCTGCTGACTGGTACGAAGGACTGGAATGACAAGAGCAACAAGTATGGCAGAAGGCCGGAAACGATCGAACTGACCGTAGAAGCAGACGGTCAGAAAGTGGATCCGGACGACTATACCGTCGACTGGAAGAAAGATGGTGACCAGTGGACGTACACGATTACGGGGCTTCCGCGGTATACGTTTGACTATGGGAAAACGCCCGCGAAAGAGACGGTATATGTGGTAAAAGAAGTCCTGCCGGATGGGTATATCAGCCCGCAGTCTGAAACAGGCGTTTCGACAGAGGGGCTGGAAGGGCCGGAGAAGAAGCTTCCGCCACTTACGAACGACTGGGCGTATGGAGATCTTCGTATCACGAAAAACCTGCCTTCTTTCGAGACCACGGGCAGGACAACGTTTGTCTTTTCGGTCAGGGCTGTTCTGCCGGATGCGGCAGGCGGCGAGGACAGGGTTGTCTTTGATGATGTAGTGACGCTGGATTTTGAAAAGGCGGGAACGCAAACTGCGCTGATCAAAGAGATTCCTGCGGGAGCAGTCGTCACGGTGACAGAGGAATACAGCGGCGCCTCCTATCAGCAGACTGCAGACCCGGTGTGGACGGATCAGGATCAAACTATTCGGTCCAATGAAGAACTGGGCGTTACATTTGATAACGCGTATGACGGAGGACTTGGACAGGGCAGTGGCATTCTTAATGTCTACCGTGTCAATGACAGCGGCGGCTGGGAATATATGGGCCCGGATGAACGAAACAGCAATCGGAGGGAATAGAAAGAACCCCGGAGCATCATTGCTTCGGGGTTATTCGTTGCAGTTGTTCGTAAGGATTTGTTTTCGGAGATTATTCTGCAGTGTCCGTTTCCGTCTCAGCGGGCTCTGCGCTTTGCTTCGCGTCCATGACGGTCTGCCAGACGACGAGACCGGCTGCTGCGACGAGCGCAACGATCGTGGCGATGATGACACCATTCTCAACAGTGGTGACCTTCGCCTGGCGGGCCTTTTTGCGGTTGATCTTCATCTGCTCTTTGGCTTTCTTCGCTTCTTTTTTGCGTTTATGCTTCGCGCGCCGGGAGGTGCCGGAGATGCTTTCGATATCGGTATAAACGACGCCTTCTACCTGTTCTTTCTTCTTGAACATTTCTGTGTATTCGCTCCTTTCGACTTCGCGCCAGTCGGCGCCGCTTTTGAGTTGCTGTTTGAGATCGAAGTCCAGAGACTTCGAGGCCTGTGCGGAGGCGGGGAGAACATCGAAGAGGATGTGCTTTGGCCCCGTTGCATAGTTGAATGATTCGCTGTTGAGCAGCCGCCGCTGTGCCGCCGCATCCCGCTCGATGTCCGCGGGGAGCTGCACAAGGAGGCGGTCTGCTGTGCTGATCTTCAGGACATCCCACTGGCTGACGAACATGCTCGTGTCCGTATCAACGATGAACTCGCTGTGCCGGTCGCCCGTCTCGATCTTGTCGTTGATCTGCCTGAAAAAGACCTCCGCCAGATGCAGTTTGTTGTGGTACCGGGACGGCTCCCCGAAGTAGAGCCCTTCGCTGCCTGTACTCTGCAGGTCCTTGTCATAGGCGAGCAGCCTGGCCAGATCGGTCGGCTCATCCGGGTAGTGCGTGCGTACCCACGCGAGGTTTTGCCGGTCGATGTACATGCGGAACTGGTGGACCATCCGCATCGCATCAGCGAGTTCCTCCGGGATGCTGAGTTTCGCGGAGTCCGTGTTCTTCGCCGGGTCTTTGGCGAGCGCGAGCGACAGCCCGTGAGGAAACCCCTTTACAACCGTTTGTGCATAGACGCAGAGGAATCGCCCATCCGGCGCCATCGCGGGATCAAATCTGTAGAGCACCGCGGCCTCAGATGCTGCGCCGCCGGATTCATCCGCCAGTGCGCCGGGCAGTTGGAGCATCCCGTATTCATCGATGTATCCATCCATCTGATAAATCGGGAGCAGCGCTTTCTCTGCTGCGGGCAGCGCGCAAGCCTCGAACATCACTGTATAGAGTTCGGAGCCCACACGCCGGGCGGCCTCTGTCACTTCGTTGTAGATGATGTCATACTCGTCCAGTGTCACGCCGTCGGCGCGCACTTCGATCACCTTCAGAACTTCGGTGATAGCCGGCTCATCCCAGCCCTCGTGAAAAAGCGCCGAGAGGGTATGGCGCACAGCCCTGTACCGGCCGGTCTTCGATATGCCGTTGTGTCCGCGTTGTCTTTCCATGCGTTTATTATAGCATGTGTGCGCGATCCATCCACCGCTAACCGCGAATTTGAAATCTGCCGGCATTGCCCACTTTTGTGCTGAGACGAAAAGATGGGCAATTTTTTCAACGATTGCTGGCTCTGCCTGGCAGATTCTCCGTCGTGACGGGGCGGAATCGCTAAAAAACATTGAAAATATTGCCCAAGAATTCATATAGCAAAAGAAATGGGCAAAGCCGCAGCTAATAATGTGCGCTGGGTGGTTCATGCAGCGTCAGTAGCTGATGTAGCGTCAGCGGTCAATTCGGCGGCAAAGAAAAGCGGCGGAGCACAGGCGTGCTCTGCCGCATTCATATTTTCTGCTTTTCGCCGCTGAGCGCAGCTTTGGCGCTACCGTTCCTCGTCGCCGAGCGCCGTCTTTGCGTGGACAGTGATTGTGCGGTCGTAACAAGTGAACATCGACTCGACATCCGCCGGTTTCGAACCCTGTGTCAGGATGCTGACGACCGGGACCAGCACCAGCGAGGACAGCATCGCGAAGACGCCGGAGTAGAGTGAGTTCTGGAAGATAAAGCCGAGCACGCCGCCGTCGAAGGCGATCAGGCCGAGGGAGACGCACAGCTGGACGATCATCAGGCAGGTGCCGGTCAGATAGGTGACGGCGCAGGCTGCCTTGGTGGTCTTCTTCCAGTAAAGGCCGTACATGAACGGCGCCAGGAACGAACCGGCCAGCGCACCCCAGCTGACGCCCATGAGCTGGGCGATGAAGGTGATGCGGGACTTGGCCTGCACGATGGCGATGATGGCCGAGACGATGATGAAGAAGGCGACGAATACGCGCATGATGGTGAGCTTCTGCGATTCCTCGAGGTCCTTCTTGCTGAGCGGGCTGATGAAGTCAAGCGTCAGAGTGGAGCTCGACGTCAGCACGAGCGAGGACAGCGTGGACATGGACGCGGACAGCACGAGGATCAGCACGACGGCAATCAGAATGTCGGGAAGCCCGGACAGCATGGTCGGCACGACACTGTCAAAGCCGTTCGCATCGACCTGGTCCTGGGTGACAAAGAGGCGCCCAAATCCGCCGAGGAAGTAACATCCGCCGGCAACGACGATCGCGAACAGCGTCGAGATGACGGTGCCTTTTTTGATCGCACCTTCGTTGGTGATGGCGTAGAATTTGGCGACCATCTGCGGCAGGCCCCATGTACCAAGCGAGGTCAGCAGGACAACGACCACGAGGAACAGCGGATTGGGCCCGAGGAACGAAACAAAGGCGCCGGTAAAGGGCGCTTCCTCGAGACTGCCCATCGCCACCATGGAACCCATCAGACCGCCGTTCTTGCTGAGGACCGCCAGGATGACGGCCACGATGCCAAACAGCATGATGATGCCCTGGATGAAGTCGTTGATCGCGGTGGCCATGTAGCCGCCGACGATGACGTAGATCCCGGTGAGGACGGCCATGACGATGACGCAGTACGCGTAGTCGATGTTGAACGCCATCTCAAACAGTCTCGAAAGACCGTTGAACAGCGAAGCCGTGTAGGGGATCAGGAAGACGAAGGTGATGAGGGACGCCAGCACCTTGAGCTTTGAGGAGTCATACCGTTTGCCCAGATACTCCGGCATGGTGCGCGCCTCCAGGTGCTGCGTCATGATGCGGGTGCGGCGGCCGAGGATGACCCAGGCGAGCAGGGAGCCGATGAAGGCATTGCCCAGACCGATCCAGGTCGAACTGACACCAAACGCCCAGCCGAACTGCCCCGCATACCCGACGAAGATGACCGCCGAGAAATACGAGGTGCCGTACGCGAATGCGGTCAGCCACGGACCGACAGAGCGTCCGCCCAAAACAAAGCCGTTGACGTCGGTGCTGTGCTTTCTGCAGTACAGGCCTACCGAGATCATGACGGCAAAAAAGACAAGTAAAAGTACGATTTTGATTGCCATAACGGATCCTTTCTATTCTTTCTTACACACGAGAAATATTAGACACCCGCAGGTAATAAAAGTCAATGGAATCGCCCCTTGTTTTGCGAAAAATGCACGAAGCCGACAGCTGCGGAATCGCATGCCAGGATACCTGATGAATCGCCTTGCCCGATGCCTGAATTCTAACGGCTGATTTATGGATATTTTCAGAAAACGGAGTATAATATAATGTGACGGAGGTTGGGCATCCCACTGCGTCAGATATAAATGACCGACGGAGCATCTGCACCGGCGGATTTAGAAAGGAGAACGATATGGGACTGAAAGATCTGTTCAAAGGCGCTAAGAAGAAGGCGGACGAGGCTCTTGAAAAGACCGACATCGACGACAAGATCAAGGCAAAGGCCGACGAGATCCTCGATAAGACCGACCTGGACGAAAAGGTGAAAGCCAAGGCCGGCGAAGCAAAGGAAAAGATCGATGCGGCGCTGGAAAAGACCGACATCGATGATAAGATCAAGGCTGGCGCGGGTGCTGCGGGCAGCAAGATCAAAGAAGCGGCCAGCGCAGCGAAGGATAAAGCCGATGAACTGCTCGACAAGACCGATATCGATGAAAAAGTCAAAGGCGCTGTTGGCGCCGCCGGTGCCAAGGTGAAAGATGCCGCCGGCGACGTGAAGGAAAAAGTGCAGGCGGCGGCCGGCAAGGAGCCCAAAGCGGAGTCCAAAGAGCCCTTCGGCGAGAAGATCAAGGCAGCTGCGGAGGACCTGAAAGAAAAGGCTGAAGATGCAACGGACGCTGTAGACGACAAGGTCGAAGAAGTGGCAGAGAAGGTCGAGGATAAGATCGACTAAGTTGCAGGAAGGGTCATACATTGTATACATCAAGCGATTCTTGTATACATGACCCGAAGTCATTGACAATCATTCAGCGCAGGGACTATACTTGCGGTGAAAATAAAACCTTCCTTATATAGGTTATATTTTACAGTCAAACAAAGTGTGTGGTTACACAGGAGGAATCCGACATGAATGTACATTTCACAGAAGAACAGCAGATGCTGCAGAAGGCTTTCAGAGATTGGGCAGTTGAGAATGTAGCTCCCTATGCTGCCAAGTGGGACGAAGAAGACATCGTTCCGGTCGAACTGATGCCGCAGCTCGGCGAACTGGGTGTCCTCGGCTGCTTCATTCCGGAGCAGTACGGCGGCCTTGGCCTCGGTCACATTGAAAGAGTCATGGCGATCGAAGAGATCGCGCGCTACTCTGCTGGTCTGGCAATGATGATCTTCACTCATCATCTCTGCATGGGCGCAATTATTGACTTTGCAAGTGAAGAGCAGAAGATGAAGTGGCTCCCCGAACTGTGCGCAGGCACCAAGATCGGTGGTCTGGCAGTCACAGAGCCCGGCGGCGGCACTGACATCAACGGCACCAAGACAACTGCTGAACTGGTTGACGGTCAGTGGGTCATCAATGGCCGTAAGTGCTTCATCACCAACAACCACTGTGCAGACTGGACTATCATCACCGCGAAGACCGGTACTGATGAGAAGGGTCGTACACAGCTGTCTGCTATCTTTATCGAAAAAGGCACACCTGGCTTCCAGGCGTCCCGCGAAGAGAACAAGCTGGGCCTGCGCGGCTCCTTCACCGGCGACCTGGTCATGACAGATGTCAAGGTTCCTGCTGAGAATCTGGTTGGTCCCGAAGGTAAGGGTTCCCCGATCGCACTGAAGCAGATCGGCGAGATCGGCCGTGCTTCCATGAGTGCTATCTGCGTAGGTATCATGCGCGGTCTGCTCGAGGAAGGCGTTAAGTTCTCCAGCGAGCGTATCATCTACGGCAAGCCCCTCAACAAGATCCAGGCGATCCAGTTCCATATCGCTGAGATGCGTACGGACTACGAAGCTGCAAGACTGCTCACCTACCGTGCTGCATGTCTGAGAGATGAGGGTGTTGCGACCACTCCGTACAACGGCATGGCGAAGATGTTCGCGACCAACGCAGCTGTCCGCAGCGCACAGCACTGCATCGAGCTCATGGGCGGCTATGGTGTCATCAACGAATATCCGGTCGGCAGATTCATGAGAGAAGCGCTTGCTTCCATCAGCTCCGGCGGCACCAACGAAGTCCAGAAGATGATCGTCTTCGGCGACACACTGAAGGCGTTCAGCTAATCCATACAGCGCAGCGTATTCGTCTATACGACAAAGCTTATGGCTGCGAAAGGCCATAGATAGGCGTTGGCGACAGTTGATCCGTTATTGCAGTAAGGATAAGCTCGGACAGTTGATCCCCATCATCGCCTGAGGTCTACTGACCGCAGATAAGTATAAAAAACACGGCTCTTATGGCAATCCCAAAGGGCCGTGTTTTTCTTTGCCGTTTTGTTGTGCGCCGGCAGTGTGTTGTGCGCCGGCGGTTCAGATGATGTCCGCCGTTTTGAGGTAGGCCAGCAGTCCCGTACAGCCCTCGACGACATCCTCGTAGGCGAGTTCGAAGTCGCGGGTGTACCAGGGGTCGGAGATCGCATCCCCGTGTCTGGCGGGATCGGGCGAGTAGTCGAGCAGCAGGGAGAACTTGCCGTCCGGGTCGCCTCTCAGCATCCGGTGCATGTTGCGGATGTTGGCGTGGTCGGTGCCGATGATCATGTCGTAGTTCGCGTAATCGTTCTTCCGGATTTGCCGCGCCCGGTGTCCGTCGCAGGCGATGCCGTGCCTCTCCAGGGTGCGCTTCATCGGCGGGTAGACCGGATTGCCGAGTTCCTCAGTGCTGGTGGCGGCGGATTCGACAAGAATGCGGTCCTCAAGGTGCGATTCTTTGAGCATTTTCTTCATGACAAATTCGGCGGCTGCGCTGCGGCAGATGTTGCCGTGGCAAACAAATAGTATGCTGAACATTTCAGTTTTCTTCCTTCGTGTTGTAATGCTTGATCGTAAGGCCGGAACAGGCGTCTAGCGGGCAGGGGCCAGCAGGCTCCGGATGTAGTCTACGAATGCGTCGTAGTGATCCGGGTAGGCGTTGCTGCCGTGCGCGCTGATCGTTGTGCCGTCCGTAAGCACCGCTTCAAAGCTGAACATGGTGCCGTCCAGCGCGTGCGGATCGGACTTGCTGAAGCCGTTCCAGGAACGAAGTCCGAAGGCGCCGCACTGCAACGCGATTTTTTGGTACAGGTCTTTGCCGCCCTCTACGCGCGCCTGCAGACAGTCCTCGCGGGAAGTGTCTTTCCAGTAATTCCAGGGCCCGTTGTACTCGCTGACTTTGACGCCGCTGCCGGTCTTCAGGACTTCCAGTTCATAGGTGGAGGCGGCGGTGCCGGTCTCACTGAGTGTGATCCTTTTGAACGGGAAACCGGATGCATTCCGGATGCCGCTTTTCAGTTGTTCCATGGCGGACATAGTAGCACCTTCTTTCTATATGGTCATCGTGTACGTGACGCCGTCCGTGGCGACCGGGCCGCTGAAGTTGACCGCACTGACGGTGCCGTTCTCGAGTTCGACGGAGACGGTCAGCGGTTTGCCGGACGGCTGCATGATCGTATAGGAGGTGGCGTCATCCGGCGCAGCGGTATAGGCCGCGAGCGTGGTCGCGATGCTGCCGGAGCCGCAGGCGTTTTCGAGGAATGTTGTATCGATGGCTTTGACCCAGATCGTCGGTACGATCGAGCGGTACCCTGCGCCCTCTGCACAGACGGGTGCGGCGTCATCGCCGCGCAGGAAGATAACACCAAGCGCGTCGTTATCCAGGCCGTATTCACGGAGCAGATCGTGGGCCGCCGCTTTCAGATCGGCGCCTTCTTTCTGCAGTTTTTCCAGGACAGGCGGCTCTTCGATCAGGAACGAAATGCCTTCCATCTTTACGGTCGTTGTGGACGCGTCGGTGCGCGCCACGCTGTAGGTCGGCGCAGGCTTGCCGTCCGCCCCTTCTGCCTGCATTGGGATGCGGCACCAGACGGTCGTCGTGACGGCCTTCTCTTCCGGCAGATCGTCCGCGCCGCCTTCAAAGACCTGCCCGCAGGTGCGGATCTGCATGGTGGCCGCGGAGGGACCGCAGCAATAGCCGTCTTGGTCCTGTCCGCGCAGCTGCAGCAGATAGGCCAGGATCGAGCTGCGTGTCGCATTGCCGCAGAACTCGCCGCCGGCCATGGTCATCTCCGGCGTGCCGGTCGAAAGAAACCCGACCTGTTCCACGTCGGCGTGCTTCGCCATGATGGCGTCGTTGATCCGGATGCGTTCTTCGGGTGTGAACCGGTCGCCTTCCACGAGCGCTGTGATATTGCCTGAGGGGTCAAAGATCTGATATCTGATGTCCATAGGTGTACCTCTGTTGTGTTCGCTATTATAAAGTCACCATTAGTATATGCGATAAAGCGATTCCAAAACAAGCGTGACTGTGCGCATGTATTATCGTATACAATTATTAAATGCTATATCCGTTGAATTTAGGGTTGTGCAGAGCGATTACTGTGGTACAATCAGCATTGTATACAATGTGGATAAGAGCCGCGCACAGATACATCGGCGGCGGAGAACAGCAGCTCTGAGGCTGCAGAGAGAAAAACAGAACGTATGACAGAATATCAGAAACTACAGCAAAAGCAGGCAGATAACAAGGACGCGCGCAAAGCGGTTTTCAAGACAGACGTCCGCAGGATGATCCTGATCCTGATCTGTTCCGTGCTCGTGGCGCTGAACATCAATACATTTGTTCACACAGGCGGGCTTTATCCCGGCGGGGCGACAGGGCTCACGGTCCTGATCCAGCGCGTGGCGGATATGTATTTTGACGTCCAGCTGCCGTACACATTGATCAACGTGATCCTGAATGCGGTCCCGTTCTACATCGGCCTGCGGTACGTCGGCAAGAAATTCGCGGCGTTTTCGCTGGTGTGCATCATGGTGACCAACTTCCTGGTCGACCTTTTGCCGAGCTACGTCGTCACCTATGACACGCTGCTCATCAGCATCTTCGGCGGTCTGGTCAACGGGATCGCCATCAGCCTGTGCCTGCGGCAGAATGCGACGACGGGCGGCACCGACTTCATCGCTTTGTGGCTGGCCAATAAGAAGGGCATGGACACCTTCAATCTGGTGTTGGGATTCAACGCCGTGATCCTGATCGCAGCCGGTCTGCTCTTCGGCTGGGACAAGGCGCTGTACTCGATCATCTACCAGTTCGTCACGACCCAGGTCATGCACGTCCTGTACCAGAAGTACATGCAGACGACACTGCTCATCGTGACGCAGAAGCCGCATGAGATCAACGACATCATCCGGGCCGCGACCCATCACAGCACGACGATCCTGCGCGGGGAAGGCGGCTACGAGCAGGAAGGGCAGGCGATCGTCTACTCGGTCATCAACGCCAGCGACAAGGCAAAGGTCATCAAGGAGATCCGCGAGGCCGACGAGCACGCCTTCATCGATGTGATCAAAACAGAACAAATAGAGGGCAACTTTTACATTGTCCCCCATGAGTAGATGGCTCTTATGGAATCGCAAACGCCGCAGGCTGCCTGCGGCGTTTTTTGTGTGTCAGTCTTCGCTGGTTGCCATCCAGTAGCCCACGCCCACCTCGGTAAACAGGTACTGCGGATCGGTGTGGTCTTTTTCGATCTTCCGGCGGATGTTGGACATATTGACGCGGAGGATCTGGTTGTTGCTGCCTGCATGCGGGCCCCAGATCTCCTTCATGATGAAGGAATAGGTCAGGACCTTGCCCGCGTATCTTGCGAGCAGCGCCACGATGCGGAACTCGATCTGCGTCAGGCCGACGTCTTCGCCGGCGCGGCGGACGCGGTGCCGGTCATAGTCCACTTCGAGCTCTCCGACGGTGTACTTGCCGGTCGAGGCGATCTCGGGGTTGGCCGCCTGGGCGTGTGCATGCCGCAGGGCGGTCCGGATGCGGGCCAGCAGTTCCTGTGTGCCGAAGGGCTTGGTGATGTAGTCGTCGGTGCCCATATCGAACGCTTTGACTTTGTCGATCTCCTGGGTGCGTGCGGAGACGACCAGCACAGGCACGTTCGACCACTGGCGCAGCTGCTCCAGCACGCTCATGCCGTCCATGTCGGGCAGCCCCAGGTCCAGGATCACGAGGTCCGGACAATGCGAGTCGATGATGCTCAGCGCTTCTCCGCCGGTAACAGCGCGGATGACGCGGTAGCCTTCTTTCTCAAGCACGCTCGACATAAAACGTGCGATGCTGATCTCGTCCTCGACGATCAGGATCCGTTCTTTGATATTCATGCAGTCTCCTTTTCCAGCGGCAGGGTGAAGCTCACTATGGCGCCGGTGTTGTTATTATGTGCGTAGACTGTGCCGTGATGGGCACGGATGATGGTGCTGCAGACGGACAGTCCCAACCCCATGTCGCGGGTGCCATCGCTGCGCTTTCCTTCATTGGTATTCTTGATCTGTGTGCTGTCCCGCTGGAATGCGGACCGGAGCCCTGCAGGCGAGAAGCCTTTGCCGTTATCCTGCACACTGACCGTGATCTCGCTTGCGCCTTTGCGGACTTCCACCGCGATCTTTGTCGTGTTCCCGCCGTGCTTGACGGCGTTCTCCAGCAGATTGCCCAGCACCTGTTCGATGAGCAGCGGCTCCATGGGGACATAGAGGATCTCGTCCGGATAGGAAATGCTGACAGGGATGCCGGGATAGCGGTTTCTGAACTTGCCGACCGCTTCGCCGATGACTTCCTCTACATCCCACGGCAGCAGCTCGATGGAGGGGTTGTCCCCGCTGATCCTGGTGATGGAGAGCAGATTCTCGACGATGCGGATGAGGTTTTGCGATTCGTCATGGATATCCTCGACCAGGCCTCTGCGGGTCTCATTATCCAGTTCCGGATCTTCCAGAATCGCCGAACTGGCGCCCGAAATGGAGGTCAGCGGTGTGCGGATATCGTGGGAGATCGACCGGAGCAGGTCGGCGTGCATGCGTTCGCGCTCGTTCTCGATCTTGATGCTGTCCCACTGCTTGGCCTTCGTCGTGAGGGTGCTCGTGATGAGCGCCACGGTCAGGAACACGATGAACGTCAGCGGGTAGCCGTACATGGTGACGTTGAACTCCTGGTACGGATACGTGAAGAAATAGTTCACGCTGATGACACCCAGCAGGGCGGCGATCAGGCCGTAGATGTACCCGTCCGTGTACCGGGAGATGAGGAACACGGCGAGGACGAACACCGGGGAGGCGTAACCGTCGACGACGTGCATTTCCAGAAAGAGCAGGCACAAAAAGACGGCGCCGAGAAAGATGCCGACCGAGATGGCGATGTGGCGCAGGTGCTTGCTGTTCAGTGCATCGTGCAGCGTGCGCCGGAACTTGTTGTTGGTTTGCTCAGACATATCATTTGCTCCCAGGTCGTTTTGTATGGACCTGCGAGTGGCCCGCCGCGCCTTGCGGCCGTGTGGGCGAACCACTCAACATATTATATACATGCTTCGTTGTTAAGATGGTGTTAAGAAGCAGGGCTGCGTTTCTTAACACCCTTTTGACAACCATCCATGGTATAGTCATACCGATGTAACGAACATGTGTGATGCGGTCATGATGCCGCATCCACCTACACTGTTTTTCACTCAAACGAGAAAGAGATGCGTGCTGGCATCTCTTTTTCGTTATGTGACCCATGTATGTGCGGGTGTACTGGCGCGCACCTGAAGGTGTTGCAAACCGCGGTTTGCAGCTTGCAGGATCATGCTTCGACCGGTCTTGTGTACTGCGCGAGCCAGGTGCGCTCTTCTTCGGTCAGCTTCGGTGCCAGCATTTCATAGACATGTGCATGGTAGGCGTTGAGCATGCAGATCTCGCGTGCATCGAGCAGGGCGGAGTCGATGGCGTCGAGGTCGAGCGGGCAGAGCGTCAGGCAGTCAAAGCCGAGGAATTGCCCATACTCGCTTTCCGCCTTCTCCACGCAGAGCAGCTCATTCTCCAGACGGATGCCGTGCTTGCCGGCGATGTACACGCCCGGCTCGTCAGTCGTGACCATGCCGGTCTGAATCTTCGTGTTCGGTGCGCCGGCTTGCGGCCGCCAGTGGAAGCGGTTGGGACCTTCGTGGACGTTGAGCACGTGGCCGACGCCGTGGCCGGTGCCGTGCAGGAAGTCGAGGCCCTTCTCCCAGAGCGGCATCCGCGCGAGGACGTCCAGATTTTCAAAGCAGACGCCATCCGGGAACTGCGATTCCATGAGATGGAGCATGCAGCGCAGCACCAGGGCAAAGTGCTCCTTTTCTTCTTCGGTCAGCGGGCCCATCGCAAAGGTGCGGGTGATGTCGGTAGTGCCGCCGTCGTAGTGCCCGCCGGAGTCGACGAGGAACAGCCCTTTCGCTGCGAGTGGGATGTCGGTCTCGTTGGTCGCTTCGTAGTGGATGACCGCGCCGTGATGCGCGTAGCCGGCGATGGTCGGGAAACTGAGTTCTCTGTAGCCGGGGATCTGCGCACGCAGGGCATCGAGATGCGCTGCGGCAGACATTTCGGTGATAGGCATATCTGGGACTGCCGGGTCATACAGGCTGCCGTCTTTGCCGGGTTGCAGCTCTTTAAGCCACTTCATGAACCGCACCATTGCTATGCCGTCTTCGACGTGCGTGCGGCGGTTGTTTGTGATCTCCGTTTCGTTCTTGATGCTCTTGGCGAGCAGGACCGGGCTGGGCCGGTCAAGCAGGACAGCGCCGTTCAGCGATGCCTGCAGGCTGTAGTTCAGGTCTGCGAGCGGTGCGAGCACGCGCTTGCCGTCAAACAGTGCAGCGTCTTCGTAGACCGTGTTGTACGGACGGATCGTGATGCCGAGCCCCGTCAGATAGGCGGGGATGCCGTCGTCGCTGTCGTCGAGGAAGATCCCGCTGCTTGCCGGGGACACCTTGGCGCGGTCGATGTACAGCGTGCCGCCTTCTTTTGTCAGCGTCAGGAAGGCGAGGAAGACCGGGTTATAGTCCACATCGCTGCCGCGCATGTTGAGCAGCCACGCAATCTCATCCAGTTTGGTGAGGATGAGGGCGTCTGCGTTCTCCGTGTCCATCTCTTCCCGCATGCGTGCGATCTTGTCAGCGGCGGATTCGCCTGCGAACGCTTCGGCAAAGATCTCAGCCGGGCCGTCCGGCAGCGCGGGGCGGTCTTCCCAGATGCCGTCCGCCGGATCGAAGTCGGCGCGGAGGGCGATCTTTATATCATCGAGTTTTGCTTTGAGCGCACCGCCTGCCTTTGCGGAGACGCACCGCCCGTCGAAGGCGAAGGTGCTGTCCGCCGGCAGGTTGTCCGTCAGGTACTGCCAGATCTCCGGGGTTTCGGGCAGCCCCTGTTTCATCAGATCGATGCCGGTGCCTGCGAGCTGCTCGCCCGCCTGCAGATGGTAGCGCCCGTCCGTCCAGAGCGCGGCTTTGTCCTGCAGCACGACGAGGGTGCCGGCCGAGCCGGTGAACCCGGAGAAAAACTCCCGGCTCATCCAGTGTCCGCAGACGTATTCGGACATGTGGTCATCGTCGGTGGGGATCATGCAGCCGGCGATGCCGGTTCCTTTCATTTTGCCCCGCAGGGCTGCGAGGCGATTCTTTATCAATTCGTTTTGCATAGGTCAGTCCTTTCTTGTCAATTCGATAGGAAAATCTTATCACTCCCGGGGGAAAATGAAAATGGCGTTTTATGCTGCGCATATTTGACACCCGCCTTCAGTTGCCGTACACTTTCTGAAGAATGGGAAAGACAGATAAGTCCGCTGCGCGCGGCATGAGCAAGGGAATACTGGTGATCCTTCTTTCGGCACTGCTTCTGGCTGTGTCTGTTTTCTGTGTCATCGAGACCCACGATCATGACTGCTGCGGCGAAGACTGTCCGGTCTGCACGATGGTGCAGAACTTTGAACACACCGCCAAGAGCCTTCTGCCTGTAGGCGCTGCGGCCGCGGCGGTTGTTCTGGTGCTCTGGACGGCGCGTGCGCTGGCCGGGATGGCGGCACAGCTGGTACTGCCGGTCACGCCGGTCCTTCTCAATATACGATCAAACAGCTGAACACTTCGTTCTGGAATACGGGGCGCGCTGCGCCCCTGCTTTTGGTATTGCAGAGAGGAGTGTTTTTTGATGAATAAAGAAAAAAGGTATCATTTTTTGAAGAGGAATCGCCTTGCCGTCCTTTTGCTGGTGCTCGCCCTTGTGATGGCGGGCTTTTCGGCGTGCGGCAGCGCAGACAGCGGCAGTGCTGCGGAGGAAAGCGGCGCACTCAAGGTGGTCGCCACGGTCTTCCCGGCATACGACTGGACGCGGGAAGTCATCGGGGACAATACGGATAACGTTGACCTGACTCTTCTGATGGACAGCGGGACAGACCTGCACAACTACCAGCCGTCTGCAGAGGATATTCTCACCATCGGGCAGTGCGATGTCTTCATCTATATCGGCGGTGAGTCCGACGAGTGGGTCGAAGATGCACTCGCACAGGCACAGAATGCGGACATGGTCGTCATCAACCTGATGGAGCAGCTTGGTGATGCAGCCCGCGAGGAAGAGATCAAAGAAGGCATGCAGGAAGAAGAACACGAGCATAAGCATGACGCGGATGAAGAACACGAAGACGGCGATGCCGATCACGAGGACGAGGAAGAGGGGCCGGAATACGATGAGCACATCTGGCTGTCTCTGAAGAACGCGCAGACGCTGGTGCAGATCATTGCGGCATCTCTGGGTGAAGCGGACCCGGCGGGGAGCGATTCCTATAAAGCCAATGCGGACGCCTACTGCGAACAGCTCGCGGCGCTCGACGCGCAGTATCAGGAGGCAGTGGACAGCGCGGCGCGCAAGGTCCTGCTCTTTGCGGACAGATTTCCGTTCCGGTACCTGACGGAAGACTACGGGCTGGACTACTATGCGGCGTTCGTCGGCTGCTCGGCGGAGACGGAGGCCAGCTTTGAGACGGTCTCGTTCCTGGCGGCGAAGACGGACGAACTTGGACTGCCGGCCGTGATGGTCATCGAAGGCAGTGACCGGAAGATCGCGGAGACAGTCATCAGCAACTCAAAGAATAAAGACAGGAAGATCCTCGTAATGGACTCGATGCAGTCGGTCAATGCGGCGGACATCGAGGGCGGCGTGACGTACCTGAAAGTGATGGAGGACGATCTGGCGGTCCTCAAGGAAGCGCTCAACTAACCTGCGGCGCGAGGAAAGGCAAGGGCAACACGGGAGACAGTATGGCAAAACTGAAATGTGAAAACTTATCGATCGGCTATGACGCGGGGCCCATCCTGAGCGGGCTCGATCTTACGGTGCAGCAGGGCGAATACCTGTGCATCGTCGGGGAGAACGGCGCCGGCAAGTCCACGCTGATGCGGACGCTGCTCGGCCTGCAGAAGCCGCTCGCTGGCATGATCGAGATCGAAGGAACGATCGGGTATCTCCCGCAGCAGACAGAACTGCAGAAGGACTTTCCGGCCTCTGTACGGGAGGTCGTGCTCTCCGGCTGCCAGAGCGGCAGGAAGTGGATGCCGTTTTACGGACAAAAAGAGAAGAAAATGGCGGCGGCCAACATGGCGCGCGCCGGCATCGAAGACCTCGCGGACCGCTGTTACAGAGAACTGTCCGGCGGACAGCAGCAGCGCGTTCTGCTTGCAAGAGCGCTCTGCGCCGCGGCGGATATGCTGCTGCTCGACGAGCCGGTGACCGGCCTCGATCCGCAGGCGACAAAAGACATGTACGATCTGATCGAGCAGCTCCACAAAGACGGCATGACCATCCTGATGATCTCCCACGACGTGGAGACGGCGCTGCCGTACGCGGATCACGTGCTGTACATGGAGAAGGGAGGGGCGCGCTATGTTTGAGACACTGGCGATGTATATGACCTATCCCTTCGTCCGCTACGCGCTGCTGGTAGGGGTGCTGATCGCCCTGTGCTCCTCGCTGCTCGGGGTCACACTGGTGCTGAAGCAATTCTCCTTCATCGGGGACGGCCTCTCGCACGTGGCCTTCGGCGCCACGGCCATCGCCAGCGTGCTCAGGATGGGCGATGAGATGCTGCTGGCATTCCCGATCACCATCGCCTGTGCCATCCTGCTCCTGCGGACCGGCAAACACGCCAAGGTCAAGGGGGATGCGGCGATCGCGATGCTGTCGGTCGGGGCGCTGGCCTTCGGCTACCTGCTGCTCAATGTGTTCCCGTCGTCGACGAACATCTCCGGCGACGTGTGCACAACGCTCTTCGGCTCGACGTCGATCCTGACGCTGACCGAAAGCGATGTCCTGCTCTGCGGGATCATGTCGGTCGTTGTGGTGATCGTCTTCGTGCTGTTCTACAACAAACTGTTCGCCGTCACCTTCGACGAGGACTTCGCCAAGGCGGCGGGCATCAACACCGATCTTTACAACCTGGGCATTGCCGTTGTGATCGCGGTGATCATCGTGCTGGCGATGAACCTCGTCGGCGCGCTGCTCATCTCGGCGCTCGTGGTCTTCCCGGCGCTGTCGGCGATGCGGCTGTTCAAGAGCTTCCGGTCCGTCACGATCTGCGCTGCGGTCCTGTCGGTCGTCTGCGCGGTCTGCGGGGTGCTGGCGTCGATCCTGGCGGGCACGCCCGTGGGCTCGACCATCGTGGCGGCAGATGTACTTGTCTATTTTCTCTGTGTGGCCTGCGGCAGGCTGCGGAAAGGAGGCGCGTGATGCGCTTACATAAGGAATCGCAAAAGAACGGACGCAGGGCACTATGGAGGCGGCTACTTCCGGCGTTGCTGTGCATGCTGCTGGTGCTAGCAACCGGCTGCGGCGGGTCGGATGAAGTGGCTGCGGCTCCATCGGAATCCACATCCTCCGCGGATGCTGCAACGACAGCAGAAACTGCAGCTGTAGACGATGAACCAAGCGGCGATCCGCATGGGACGCCGGGCGTGGACGAAGATCTGACGGTGCTCAGCAGCACGATGGTCTATGCGGAGATCAGCAACATCATGGTCAATCCGGACGACTACAAAGGCAAGGTGATCCGGCTCAACGGGATCTACATGACCTACAAGGATGAGGCGACCGGCAACATGTACTTTGCCTGCGTCAATCAGGATGCCACACAGTGCTGCGCACAGGGCATCGAGTTCATCCTGCCGGAGGATGAGTACACCTACCCGGATGACTACCCGACGGAGGGGGATGAGATCGTCGTGCAGGGAACCTTTGATACCTATTTCGAGGGGGAATACATGTACCCGACTTTGCGCAACGCGAGCCTGATCGAACAGTGAAAGATATTGCTTTACATCGCGGAGAGATGTATAATTGTAATACAAGTAATACATGATAAGCGAGGCGATACTATGGGAACTATTTCATTCAGAGTCAGCGAGGAAGAGTCCGAACTGATTCGGGAATATACATCTGCAAATGGCTTGAATATGTCAACATTCATCCGCGAAAGTGTGATGGATGCGATCGAGGATTCACTGCAGCTCGACGAAAAGCGCATCCGCGAAGCGCTGGAACGCTCCCGCGGGGAAAAGACATACTCACACGACGAGGCCTGGAAGAAGGTGTCGGAGTAGATGTATACCGTCGAGTACGCAGAGTCCGTTATCAAACAGCTTAGAAAGCTCTACCCGCAGACACAGCGCATTATCCGCAACTGGATCGGCAAGAACCTTGTCGGCACGGTGGATCCGCGCATCCACGGCAAACCGCTCAAAGGAGATCTGGCCGGGGTCTGGCGGTATCGCATCGGGGATTACAGGCTCTTTGCATCGATCGAGGATGACAGGCTTGTGATTTTCCTTTTTGAGATCGGGCACAGGCGCGAGGTCTATCGTTGAGGCTTTCCGAGCAAACGGTTGTCTGCGAAATTGCAGTTGACGCATCGCCGCAGGCAGAGTATTAATTAACTATAGAACTAACAACTAAAGATATGTTTCCGATCCTTTCGGCCTACCGCCGCGCCGCCTCCTAAGAGGTGTGCAGACCATGGCCGTCAGGACGCAGGCCCGCCGGCATGGCGCAGCGATGGTGCTGCAATGGCGCGGCCGCAGAGTGGGAGGGGAAACGCTCCTGCTTTCCGTGTTTGAGAAGGAAACGGCTTTTCTGCAGACTGTGTGCACCCGCATGCGGTTTGGGCGGTCGTTCCTTCCGGACGGCCGTTTTTTCATGAAAGGCGAGGTGCCGGAGCAGACCGATGAAGATCACAACACAGCAGATGCTCATACTGACCTTCTGCATGGTGACAGGATTTGTCGCCAAGCGTGTTGTGCTGCCTTTCACGTCCATCCTGACCGACTTCGTCCGCATCCCCGGGGGCAGTCTTGCCACGGGCTTTGCGCTGGCATTCCTGGTGATCGGCGTGACGCTGGTGCCGGTGCGCGGGGCGGGCACGCTGATGGGGTTCGTGCAGGGCGCCATGGCGCTGTTCCTCGGCATGTCGGGGTATCAGGGGGCGCTGGCGCTCGTCACCTACACGCTGCCCGGGCTGGTCATCGACCTGTGCGCGGCGGCCATGAAAGAGCGCGACGTTTTGTTTTTTATGCTGACCTGTGTGATCTCCAATACAGCATGCGCACTGTTCAGCAACGCGCTGGTCTTTCACCTGCACGGCCTGAGCCTGCTGCTGTGGGTGCTGATGGGCGCGCTGTCGGGGATCGCAGGCGGTTTTGCGGCGGGGCTTCTGTACCGCCGTCTGTCAGGTATTGTATTGCATGAAAGGAAGAGTGTATCATGAATCGCACACGCATCGCAGGCCTCGGCTGTGTACTGATCGTATTGGCCATCGCTGTCGCCGGATTGTTTCACAGAGGCGCACAGGATGTTCCCGCAGATCTCGTGCTGCTCCATGACGGCGAGCAGATCGAACTGTCACTGGAAGATCTGCAGCAGACGGAGTTCTCCGGAGAGACCGTCAACGGCAAGGGAGAGCACTTCACCCATGACTACGAAGGGGTGGCGCTCTACGACCTGCTCGCAGACAACGGCATCGCACCGGAGGATGTGAGCGAGGCGGAAGTCCGTGCGGCAGACCAGTATGCGGCGACCATCACAGGCGAAGAGATCTGTGAACAGGACCGCGTCTATCTGGCGGTCACAGAGGACGGCGAGCCGGTCGAGGGGATCGATGAAGGCACGCCTGGCATCGAGATGGTGGTCTTCGGCGACAGCGACAGCAAGCGCTGCGTCCGCTGCGTCGTGGAGATCGAAGTAAAGTAGGGACAGCCGATGCAGGAAGGGTACCGTTTCCCGAGCCGGAAAAACACCGTGACATTGCTGCGCGAGGGGGATATCTGGGTGGTCCGCAAGGCGTTCGCCGATACCGCCGCGTGTGAAGAGGAAGCAGCCCGCATGGAAAAAGCGGCGGGGTGCGGTCTTTCGGTGCCCGTTCTTTTAAGGCGCGAAGACAGCGTGCTGTTCTATGCATACGTAGACGGGCAGACCGCTCTCAAGTATCTGGAATCGCCCGGCAGCCTGACAGTCCGCGCCGGTGCACGGGAAATGTGGACTGCGTTTGCGGACTGGATCACCGCCTTTTACAACGCGATGGGCTGTCTGATCCGGGACTGCCAGCTGCGCAACTACATCTTCCAGCCGGCAACCTGTACGGTCACGGGGCTGGACTTCGAAGGGCCGGTCATCACCGACCCGGCGGAAGGGCTCGGGCGGCTGCTCGCATATATCAAAACCTACAGACCGGCCGGCACGCCGGAGCGGGAAGAGATCCTGGAGCTGCTGAGAGCGCATTGGCTGCACGCGTTTGCCGGCCGGGAACTGGATGAAAGACGCCTCGCAGCGGCGGAAGAAGAGCAGCTGCAGCAGCTGCTGGAAGAGCGGCGAGTTTCCGTTGCACAGCGGGCTGACAAACGAGTATAATAAATGCGGGCGAAAGCCCGCATTTGGCTATAGATCAGTGTTTTCACGGTAAAAGGGGAAGCATCAGACACCATGGATAAAAAACAGGCAGCTGCCGCTGCCATCGCGACCACGATCGCGGCATCCGGCGCGGCAGTGGATGCGACATTTGACAGCCCTTCCGATATCCTGCAGAACACCACCATGGAGCCGGTCGTCGAGTACGTCGACGGCGGGGCAGCTGATGACGGCGGCGCAACGCAGGACGATGAAGAAAAAGGAAAGCAGGTCGTACAGCAGGCAAAGAAGACGTTCGGAGAATGGATCCTCAGCCTGCCGCTGGCGGTCCGCTATATTGTCGTGGTGCCGCTCTGGTTCGTCGGCAACCTCGTGCTTTGGGCGGGTGGCGTCATCATGACCGGCCTCGCACCGCTGTGGGAGGGTGCGCTGCATCTGCTGCTTCTGGCAGCTGTGCTGACCGGCGCCTTCACCATCGCCGCCAAGGCGATGTTCCCGGATGTCAAGTTCCGGAAGATCCTCAACAAGCATACTTTTAAAGGCATTCTGATTGCCTCTGTATTTGTCTTCGTCCTCGACCTCGCGCTGAAAGTCGGCTGGCCGGAGTACATGCAGTACAGGACGGTCGCGATCGCGCTGTTCACGCTGGCGGTGCTGTTCCTGCTCGTGGTGCGCTTTGCACGCAGGGAAAACCGCCGCCGCAGGAAGGCAAGAGAGCAGGCTGAGATCCTCGGCGTGGAGGAGGAAGACCTCGTTTACACATCGCTCGGGCAGACGTTCACGATCCGCCGCCCAGAGGGCAAGGCTGATCAATGAGCGGAGCGTCCCGGAACTGAGCAGAATGGTCTTTGCACAGAGTGCAGAAAGGAGCAGGCAATGCGGTACATCTGGCACTATGAATCGCCGCTTGGAGGGATGACGATGGCCAGCGACGGCAGCGGACTGACAGGACTGTGGTTTGACGGGCAGAAGCACTATCCGGAAGGCATTGTCTTCGCGGAGCCCGAAGAGACGGACAAAGGACTGCCGACCGGCGCGATCCACGTGTTCCGGGAGACGGAGCGCTGGCTGGATATTTACTTCAGCGGCCGGCGTCCTGCCTTTACACCGCCGCTTGCGGCGCATGGGTCTGCGTTCCAGGAAGCCGTGTGGAAGCTGCTCACGGCGATCCCATATGGAGAGACGACAACATACGGACAGCTTGCAGCCAGACTCAGCGAGAAAGACATCAAAGGCAGCGCGCAGGCAGTGGGCGGCGCCGTGGGGCACAACCCGGTCTCGCTCATCATCCCGTGTCACCGGGTGATCGGTGCAGACGGCAGCCTGACAGGGTATGCGGGTGGTATAGAAAGAAAGAAAGCGCTGCTGGCGCTGGAGAAAGGTGAGAACGAGTAGATGATCAGGAATAAATACGTAGCACTGGTATTATTCATTATTCTGTGCATTGCATTATGGAATGTGGCGCAGTATCTCTGGGCTTCTTTTATCAGCAAGGAAGTCTGGGTGTTCGCCACCGGCAGGGATCTTGTCAAGCCGGCCGTCGCATCGGCCTGTGTCGGGTACGTGCTGTTCGTGATGCGCACAGGCAACAGACAGTAAGCCGGCAAAACAGATGCTCATAGGGAAGAATGAAAAAGCAGACCTGCCGTGAGCGGATCTGCTTTTATCGTGCTTGTGCAGCGTGAGCGATTCTCTTACAGGAATCGCTTTTTACTTGAGCTTGAGGCCGTCTTTGAATGCTTCGCCGACACGCTCCGCGACTCTGTAATAGCCGTGCGTGTACGGGTCGAATGCGATGGCATCGACTTTGCTCATGTCGACCTTGTCGCCATCCATGACGCTCTCGTCTGCAGTGACGCGGACGACTTTGCCGATGACGCCGACGCCGTACTCATTTTCCTGATACTCGACGAATTCGCACTCCAGGCAGAGCGGGAATTCGTTGATGACCGGTGCGTCGATCAGGTCGGATTTGGTGGCGGTCAGGCCGCTCTTTTCGAACTTGTCGGGAACCTGGTCGCCGGAGACGACACCGAAGAAGTCCGCCTCTACGACGTGCGCCGCGTCTGCGATGCTGACGGTGAATGCGCCGCGCTTTTCGATGTCGACGACGGTCTTGTGGGTGCGTGTCAGGTTGAGGGCGACGTGGCCGCGCTCCTGCATGGTGCCCCAGGCTGCGTTCATGACGTTGACGCTGCCGTCTTCGTTATATGCCGCGACCATCAGGACGGGCATCGGGAAAATCCCTTCGGTCAGTTTTAACGGTTTTCTCATTTCAGTACCTCTTAGATGCATAAAAAGCTACTGTGAACAGTGACTGTGCTACTGCTGTCCGCCGCACTTGTTGCAGAAGACCGCGCTTTCGGAGATCTGCGCACCGCAGTGTTTGCAGAACTTCATGCCGGGAGCAGGTGCTGCAGTCGCTTCGGGAGCCGGTGCTGCTTCGGGCGCAACCGTCTGTGCCTGCTGGCCAGGCATCTTGATATTGCCGGCCATGTTCTTGATATCGTTGAACTCGTTGCGGAAGCTGAAGTCCGGATTGTCAGCGACATGGCTGTGGTCATAGATGTCGTTGAAGAGGACGGTCCTGGCACTTCTGTAATACGGTGCGACCCAGATCAGCAGGATGCCGAATGTCAGGCAGCAGAGGATGCCCCAGCCGATGAAGGACAGGTCGAACACGAACAGACGGCCTTTGTGGCCTTTTGTCATGGCCCAGCTCTTCTTGATGGCACCGACGGCTGTCTTGTCGGTCTCTCTGACCAGGATGTACATGGACATGCAGATTGCATATGTGATGTACACGCAGGCAACGACGAGCGCGATCTCAATGATGGTCAGCAGGAGGGAACCGAAACTGAATCCTGTAGTGTAATCGCCATAATAGCCGTAGTAGCTGTATCGCATCATGGTGAACGTGCGGATCAGTTTGCCAAAACCGATAATGATGCCGAGTACGGTCGGGATCGCTGCGATCAGGCCAACGAGAAGGCCGGCCAGGAACGAATCTCCGAATTTCTGTTTAAATCCTTCCAGCAGCATCTTCTGCCCCGGCTGTTCGCCCTGTGTCTGTTTGTAATACAGATATGTGAGGCCGAAGTCCAGCGGTCCGCTCACGATCAGAGAGCCGAGACCGAGTGAGATCAGCGCGGCCACCGTGCCAGCCACCTCGACAAGTACCAGCGCCAGCAGCAACTCGCCCCATTGTTTGCGCACATTGTCTTTGCCAATGCGTTTGATGGATGCTCTATCCATATTGAATCAACTCCTTTTCAAGCTAACACTTGTGAAATAATTCCAATATTATTATACGAGCAGATGCCTGCTTTTTCAATCTCGCGGGGGATGGCATATTTGCCGCTGTATTGCGGGGTGCTATAATAAACGGTGGAATTTATTGTGTTATGAGGACTGATCTATGAAGTTTTTGTACATCCTGCTGGTATTTTTACCTGTCACGATCATCGGCGAGTTCGCCGGGTTTTCCGACCCGCTCCTGTTCGCGTGCAGCGCGCTCGCGATCATTCCGCTCGCCGGCCTCATGGGCAAGAGCACAGAGGCGATCGCCGGCTACTGTGGGCAGAAGATCGGCGGCCTGCTCAATGCGACGTTCGGCAATGCGACCGAGCTGATCATCGCTTTTGTTGCGATGAAGGAAGGCATGTTTGACGTCGTGAAGGCGTCGCTTGCAGGCTCGGTCATCGGCAATATCCTGCTGGTGCTCGGCATGTCGATGCTGGTCGGCGGGCTGAAATACAAGACGCAGGAATTCAACCGGCATTCCATGAACATCACGGCGAGCATGCTGCTGTTCTCCGTGCTCGGTCTTGCGATCCCGGCCATCTTTACACACACGATGCCGGAGGAGAGTCTGACCACTCACTACGAAGGGCTGAGCGTCATCATCGCGGTGCTGATGCTGCTGATCTACGGCATGCAGTTCGTATTCTCGTTCGTGACGCACCGGTCGCTGTATGAAGAGGGCCCTGCCGGCGAGGAAGCGCAGCCGGAGACGAAGCTGTCCGTGGCGATCGCGGTCCTGCTGGCATCGACCGTCTGCATTGCGGTCCTTTCCGAGATCTTCGTCGGGACCATCGAGCCCATGGCGGAGAGCGTCGGGCTTTCGAAGACCTTCGTCGGCATCATCCTGGTGCCCATCATCGGCAACGCTGCGGAGCATTCGTCCGCGATCTTCATGGCATACAAGAACAAGATGAATGCGGCGGTCGAGATCGCACTCGGCTCCAGCCTGCAGATCATCCTGTTCGTCATGCCGGTGCTCATTCTGCTGAGCCTGCTGTTCACACCGATGAGCATTGTCTTCACGCCGTTCGAACTGGTGGCGGTGACAGCGTCCGTGCTGATCGCCAACCGGGTCGATGCGGACGGCGAGTCCAACTGGCTGGAAGGCCTGCAGCTGGTGAGCGTGTATATCATCATCGGTGCAGCGTTCTTCTTCGTATAATGTAAGACTCCGCTGCGGCAGTCTGTACGACCATCCACAAAAAATGAGGTGCGACCAAATGAAGAATTACTTGAGAATGATAGGCATACCGGTGCTGGTCCTGCTCATGACAGTGACTTTTGCCGTCCCTGCAGCGGCTGGTACGCAGGAGGATTTTGACCAGTTCCTGCAGGACGACTGGGAAGAGACCGTGGAGTCGGACTACCTGACCATGCACACCTCCGTATACGACTACAAAAGTCTGGGACTTGAGAAGCCGGAGGTGACGCTCGGGGACATTGATTACGAAGAGTTCAAAGAATCCGTGGACTCGGCGCAGGAGACGCTGGACAAGCTGCATGCGTTCGAGCTGGAGGAGCTGAGCGATTCCCAGAAGTACGACTACAGGATCTATGAATTCTATCTGGAATCGCTGCGCGATCTCTACAAATACCCCAACCTCAACGACATGTTCCGGCCGTACACCGGCTATCTCACCAATGTGACCGACTATTTTGCGGACTTCCCGTTCTATGAAAAGCAGGACGTGGAGGATTACCTGACGCTGGTCGCGGAGATCCCGGACTACATCGAACAGATGAAAACGCTCACCCGGGAGCAGGCGGAGCAGGGGTACTTCCTGGATGACTATTCCGTCGACGATGCCATGTTTGAGCTGAACGAGTTCATCGAGGCGGGTGAAGAGAATACGATGATCGTCAACTTCGAGGACAACCTGGACAAGTTCGACGGGTTGACGGAGGAAGAAAAAGAGGCGTACAAAGCGCGCAACCGGGAGATCGTCCTCGAGGGCATCATCCCGGCATACCAAGGCGTGCGGAGCCTTCTTTCGGAGCTGAAAGGATCGAGGACGGCTGTCGGGGGGATCTGCGACTATCCCGACGGGAGCGATTACTATGCTGCGCTGGTGCGGTACAACTGCAGCACGGACATGTCGATCGAGGAGATTTTCGAGTTCCTGACCAAGGCCGGCGTGGAAGGCAACGCGTATCTGAGCAGGCTGTTGAAAGGCAATCCGGACTTTGACGCCTCCGAGACGATCAGGCATCTGCAGGATCTGGACGATATGCTGGCCTATCTGCAGGATCATATGGAAGGCTTCCCTGAGGGGCCGGATGTGGACTACACACCATCCTACCTGCCGCCGGGGTCCAACGACTTCGCCATGGCGTATTACATCGTGGCGCCGGTGGACAACATCCATCAGAATATCATCCGCGTGAACAAAGAGAACACAAGCGACGTGAACACCATGTACTACACGCTGGCGCACGAAGGTTTTCCGGGGCATCTGTACCAGTTCACCTGGCACCAGGCGCAGGAGGATTACAAGCCGTTCCGGCACGAACTGACCTTCATGGGCTATGAAGAGGGCTGGGCCTGCTACGTGGAGCGCATCATGCTGGAGCGTTCAGGCCTTGATGAGCTGACCGCCGAGTACCTTGCCATGGACGACATGCTTTCCTATGTCATGTACGCCGGCGCGGACATCGCGGTCAACGGGCTCGGCTACAGTCCGGATGAGCTTGGCGACTGGCTCGAGGAGATGGGCTACAGCCGGGAGATCCAGGACATGATGTACAATATCTCGCTGGAATCGCCGGGCAGCTACCTGCCTTACGGATTTGGCGCGGCGAAGTTCTGGAGTCTGCGGCAGCGGACCGAGGACGCACTGGGAGAGGACTTTGATGAAGAGGAGTTCCATTACCAACTCCTGAACCACGGCCCGCGGCAGTTCGAACTGGTGGAAGAGGACCTGAATACGTATGTGGAGTCCAAGGGCGGGCAGTTGCCGGATGACTTTACGTTCTTCTCCTCCAGCCCGGTGAAGCGGGGGATGAGCGACCGGGCGAAGATCGCTGCCGTCGTGCTTGGCATCGCGGTGCTGGCGATCCTGGTGGTGATCATCCGGGTGGGACTTCGCCGTAGGCACAGACAACATGGCGTTGTAGAATAATGGAACAGAGTACAATGTTGCAATCGCAGAAAACCGGTTCATTTCCGCAGAAGGGACTGAGGATAGACCTATGCGCTTTATAAAACGAACTGCAGCCGTATGCTGACCGCGGGGTTTCTGACCATCTTTCCGCTCATGCTGCTCCGGGGCATCACCATCCCGCACGGCGGGTTTGGTGCCATCGTCGGGTACTTTTACGGCAAATGTGCTTCTGCGGTCTTACTATGCTGAGAATCCTGCAAACGACGCGGCTGACAGAACAGAGGAGGCGGATATAGTTTCCGCAAGAATCGCAGCGATTCTTTCTGAAAAGGCGTTCTCTTTTTCGCCGGGGGAATACATTTCGCTCCATAGGCGACTCTTCGAAGGCATCTATTCTTACGCAGGGCGGATCAGGGACTATAATATCACCAAAAGAGAATTGACAATCAAAAAGCGAACATTGATGATCAAAAGGCGAACATTGATGAGATGTTCACTCCTAAGACCGCTGCACATGTCAGGAAGCTAAAGGAGGCGTTTGGCAGGCATACTGTTTTTGCGAGATCAGATGCTCAGAAAGTGCTTGGATTGAAACCAACTCGGGGTAGCGAATTACTACGTGATATGGAAGCAAAAGGGTTAATCGTTCCGGTTTCTGGGCAAGGGAAAGGAAAGTATCGATTCTTGTAGAAAGGGGTAAGGCTATGGATATAACCCAAACTTTTTATGACAACATGGCTGCTCAGTATGACAAACTGTTTTCGGATTGGCACACGACTACGAAGGAGCAGGCGGTCATACTTAATCGGATCTTTAACAAAAATGGTTTGGACACCAGCGCTAGTATTCTTGATTGTGCTTGCGGGATTGGCACACAGGCAATAGGGCTGGCAGTTCTAGGGTATCAAGTGACTGCTTCGGACATCAGCAAAGTGGAGCTGCGCGAAGCAAAAGCAAGGGCAGAAGAGCAAGGTGTCTCTCTCCGATTTGAATGCGCTGACTTTTGCGCTCTATCTGACACTTTTAAAGAGCAGTTTGATATCGTGATTGCGATGGATAATGCGCTGCCTCATATGCTTTCAAGCGAGGCTTTGGAATCAGCGATAAGAAGTATGACCGGACAGCTTAGAGCGGGTGGCCTCCTTGTGGCAAGTATTCGGGATTATGATAGCCTTTTGCAGGATAAACCGCCTTATTCTCCGCCATATATTCATAAGACGGATAAGGGGCAGCGTGTTTCGTTTCAAACCTGGGTCTGGCAAGGAGATCATTACTACCTTACCCAGTATATCATTGACGATGAAGAAACCTTGGAGATTAGCAAATTTGAGTGCGAATACAGGGCGACGCGCAGAGAAGAACTGACGAATATGCTCCTGAATAGCGGTTGCAGTGAGGTGACCTGGGAGTTCCCACAGGAGTCAGGTTTTTATCAACCGATTGTCATTGCCAGAAAATGACATGCCCTGGTTTGAGGACTTGCAATAGAAAGATATAAAGCAAAACAGACGACCGCATGGTCGTCTGTTTGCTTTGGTACACCATCAGGGGCTTAGCGATCTGCTGCGCAGCTCGCCGGTCTGCGGCTCCCCGTTCGGTCGCCTTGACCCCGCGCCTACTCGAAGGTCCACTGGACCTTCTCGCTTGACGGCGCGGCCCTTTCGGGTTCGAGCCCCGCGAACAAGTGATAGTAAACGAAAAACGAGCAGCGATGCTGCTCGTTTTCGTTTGGTACACCATCAGGGGCTCGAACAATGGGAATGGCTAAAAAACGTTGAAAAATGAACGTTTTTAACGCCAATATTCAAAGTGGCTCAAAAATAGTTACCCAAAATAGCGGCGTTTTGCCA
>Ga0129307_1000665_pt1 | contig 49138 bp, 43 predicted proteins | sample P1105metagenome_FD_94437 | JGI IMG/M metagenome (GOLD analysis project Ga0129307, IMG submission 94437) | Capybara group fecal microbial communities from Wisconsin, USA - P1105 metagenome | ecosystem: Host-associated > Mammals > Digestive system > Large intestine > Fecal | place: USA: Wisconsin...
ATATAAAAGGACATCTTAATTTTTTTGAACTATTTTCAACTTGTTATTGCAATTACTGAATTTTTTGACGTTGTGATTATCGCAAATGCCCTTCACGTAATTCCGAATCCGGAAAAGGTTCTGGCAGAAATTGACCGCGTGCTTGTAGATGGCGGACTTCTTATCTGCCCGACTTTTATTCATCGTTCTGCAGAAAAAAAAGAAAACCTATGGGCAAAAATCCTAAAACTTGTTGGAATCCATTTTGCACATCAGTGGACTGCTGACGAGTTCAAAAACTTCATAGAAAGCAATGGCTGGAAAATTACCGCAAGCCAGATAGTTCCCGGCCGCATCGATTTGATGTATGCGGAATGTGTAAGAGTGTAATGGAGAAAAAATTATATGAAAAAATATCATATTGAAAAAAATACTGTGCAGGAAACTTTAATAATTCCATTATTTGCACGTAAGATTTGTTCTGAAAGATTTCCACAGCTTTTTAAGGATGAAGAGGCTATTCGTATTTGCGGAATGCTCGATTATGATTTTGCTGCAAAGGCAAAAAAGATGAACAGTTCGATTGGATTGTTTGGAGCTCTGGAAGTTGCACAGAGACAGTATGATTTAGGATGGGAAGTTCGAGAATATCTTTCTGAACATCCAAATGCATCTGTCGTAAATCTTGGCTGCGGTCTTGATGACACCTTTAGAAAATGTGACAACGAAAAATGCCATGGTTTCAACATTGACATGCCTGATGTTATCAATGTTAGAAATGAACTTTTGCCGGAAGGTGTGCGAGAAGAAAACCTTCCGTGTGATTTGAATGATTTTTCCTGGATGGATAAAATTACCGAATCAAATGATGCTAAAAACGGTGCAGTATTTTATGCCTCTGGCGTTTTCTATTATTTCAAGACAGAAGATGTAAAAAAACTAGTCTGCAAAATGGCAGAAAAGTTTCCTGGCAGTATTCTTGTGTTCGACAGCTGCAATCAGCGTAGCGCAAAACTTATGACAAAAACCTGGCTTAAAGAAGCTGGAATAAAAGATGTTGGTGCCTTCTTTTCTCTGGAAACCGAGACTTCTCTCAATTCATGGTCATCATCAATTAAATCAGTATCTTCCAAAAGCTACATGCGAGGCTATCGCGACATCTACAAAGACGTAAGCTTTTTTCACAAACTGATGATTAAGTTTTGCGACAAATCTGTTCGTATGAGAATTGTGAAAATTTGTTTTTAATGGAGTGATTATATGATACTAACTATCTTTCTTGCAATCGTATTTTGTGTAGCAATTACATTGATGATGTTTGCAGCAGTTGCTTTTATACAGAATAAAAAATTCTTTTCATCTGCACCAAAAGAAGCACAGGCGGCAATAATTCCCAGAGAAAAAGAATTGTTTTACGGAGCAAGAACTATAGGCTGGACACTTATGTTTTTTAGCTTTCTTATGATTATTGGGGTTGGAGTAATTTCTATTTGGGATGGTTTTAGAAGTGAGTTTACTTTCTGGCAGTTCTTTTTAAGGTTTGTATCAATTTTCACCATATATAAAATCTACGATATGATTTGCTTTGATTATTTTCTGCTTATGAAGTTTCACTTTTTTCAGTTTTATTTTCCGGAAGTGAAAAGTGTTTATTCAAACAGGAAGTATGGATATAACATAAAGAGTCAGCTGCTCAAGCTTCTTGTAATCTTTCCTGCAGCTTCAACTTTGGCCGCATGGATTTGTTCAATATTTTAAGGTGTTGATAAGAAATGACTAAGACAATATTTATAGCATTGATTTTGTGTGTGATAGAAATCCTTGTCATTGTAATTGCAAGTCCAATGGCAAAATCATCGGTTGTGTTAAGGTTCTTGCCGGAGGATAAATAATACAAAATGTTGTTATAACAACATAAATTCTTCTCTAATTGTTGTAAGTTATAACTAACAAATAACAGTGAGGTATAACTTATGAATACAATTCAAATAAACACACAAACAAAACTTTCAGATTTAATCAAAGCTTATCCACAGCTTCGTAATAGGCTTTCTGAAGTAAATCCAAAATTCAAAATGCTGTCTACACCAATGGGTAATATAATGATTCCGAAAACAACAGTTCAAGACATGATTGAACGAAGCGGAATGTCAGAAGAAGATTTAATTAATGGTATTACAAATCTCATTTCAGAAATTGAAAATACAAAAGAAATAATTAATGAACCAGAATGGTTTTCTAAAATTTCATCATTCAAAAAAATGGATGTTCGTAATGCACAAGGTAATTTTTTCCCAGCTTTGCGTGAACAGGCCGCAAAAATGCAAACAGGAGAAGGTCTTGAAATAATCCAGAAGTTTGAACCACTTCCTTTATATGAAGTTATGGATGGACTTGGATTTGAACGCCTTACAAAACAGATTTCTGAAAATGAATGGCATGTATATTTTTACAGAACAACAATAGATGAAAAAGGCATGGAAATCCCATTCCGCCCTGCTGCACTTTTGAACTTCCCTATGATTGATGAAGAGCTTGGAACCCTGACTGTAAATTTCTGGGATTTAACATGGAATGACAAAAAACGGTATCTTCCATATGAAACAAGACTTTTGTTATCTCTTACAAATGCCGTAGGAGCAGGAAGAATGCGACAAGCAACTCGTGAACTTGTAAAAGCTTATATTCATGGAATAGACAGTCAAGCATTAGACGACGTATTTGAACTGCTTGCATGGAATCAGGGAATTGGTTACTTTGCTTCAGAAATAGGTTCATCAACTTTGTTCAAAGCGTATAAGCATATTAAGAACAGAGAGAAAGCCGGAACTGAACGAGAAAAAATCTGTTCTGAACTTATGGAAAAATTTGGTGAATCTAATCCCGATGTAAAAGTTTAAAATGGTTTTTCCAGAAATCAATGAGGCCGTCTGCTTTCATTTTACTAAGCTCTGCACTTAAAGCAGAACGGTCTACCTGTAAATAATCTGCAAGTTGCTGCCTGTCATAAGGAATATCAAATTCTGCATTCGGTGTTTTTGAAGGAACACAAGAAGAAAGATAAGCAAGCAGCCTTCCTCGGATTGTCTTAGAATTAGTATGAAAAATGCGTTGTGATAGATGAAGGTTTTTATTCATCGAGATTTTCAAGATATTATTAATCAGAATTGAATTGATTTCGTCCGTGCCCACGTTAGATGCAAAAAGCTTTTTGGCATTTAAAAGCATAATGTTAGAATCTTCAACAGCAACCACATCAACCATCAGTGTTTTTCCGGTAAGGGCATAAGTTTCGCCAAAAACTTTTCCGCTTCCCAGATTATCAATAATCGTTTTGTTTCCCCAATAATCTGTGCTTTCAATCTGAATACGACCGTCAAGCACAAAGCCCATCACTTCCGTTGTAGTTCCTGAATGGAAAATCATTTCTCCTTTCTTCAAGGTTTTCTCAGTACTGCAAAAAAGCTTTAATGCCTCTGGAAGTGTCTGTTTATCAAGACCAATAAAAAGCGGATGGTTCAGTAATTCCAAATTGCTCATATTTTAAGTTTATTTGATTTTTGTTGTTTTAACAACATTCTTTTTGCCTTGCAGCTGATACAGTATAGCTATAAGAAAAGCGAGGTGAATTATGATTAGAAAGATTGTAAAGATTGATGAAGAAAAATGCACAGGTTGCGGACTTTGTGCTTCTGCCTGTCATGAAAATGCAATTGTTATGGAGAACGGAAAGGCACATCTTTTGCGTGATGATTTTTGCGATGGTTTTGGAGACTGTCTCCCTGCTTGCCCTGCAAATGCAATTACGATTGAAGAGCGCGAAAGTGCAGAATATGATCCGGCTGCTGTTGAAATGAGAAAACAGATTCTCGCTCAGCAGGCATCGGGTGCTCCCATGGCTCATCCTCACACAGGCGGATGCCCTGGAAGTGCAATGCACACTTTTGAGCGCAACAAAGCAGAGTCTTACGAGCATGAATGTTCAGACAAAGCCATTGCAAAAAGCGAGCTTATGCAATGGCCGGTTCAGCTCAAGCTGCTCCCGGTTCAGGCGCCTTTTTATGAAAATGCAAATCTTTTGATTGCAGCAGACTGTACAGCCTATGCTTATGCCGCCTTCCACCGCGACTTCATCAAAAATCACATTACACTCGTCGGCTGTCCAAAGCTCGATGAAGGCGACTACACAGAAAAGCTTACCCAAATCATCAGCCAGAATAACATAAAAAGCCTTACAGTTGTGCGGATGGAAGTTCCATGCTGCGGTGGCCTTGAACATGCTGCTACAGAAGCCCTTAAAGTAAGCGGAAAATTCATTCCATGGAGAGTTGTTATAATCAGCCGCAACGGCGAGATTCTGGAATAGGTAAGTATGCGAAAAAAACTGTTCAATTTTTCAGGCTGTTCTTGAACAAGAGCCGCAAAGTGAATATGATAGTCTTGTGTTAGTCTTTACTAACCTGCATAAGCTCTGCTTGGTTGGCTAGTACATTGCCGTGCTCGACACGGCAATCTTAATCGGTTCAAGCCCGATAATGACTTTAATCAGTGACGCTCTAAGTTAAAGAAGGTTTATATGAGTAAAACAATCTGGGATAGATTTGCACCAATTTATTCACTGGCAATGAAGTCTCAGAAAAATATTTATGATTATATGTACAAGCACATTGGCGAAGTTGTGATGGGGAAAAAGGTTCTTGAGCTTGCAACAGGTCCGGGCCTTATTGCTAAAAATGTTGCCTGGTCGGCAGAAAGAATTGTGGCGACAGATTTTTCTTCGGAGATGATAGAGCAGGCAAAGAAAGGAAAAGTTCCTTCTAACGTTGTTTTTGAAATTGCCGATGCCAGCGACTTGCATTATGAAGATAAGTTTTTCGATGTTGTGATTATCGCAAATGCCCTTCATGTAATTCCACATCCGGAAAAGGTTCTGGCAGAAATTGACCGCGTGCTTGTAGATGGAGGACTTCTTATCTGTCCGACTTTTATTCACCGTTCAGCAGCGAAAAAAGAAAACCTCTGGGCAAAAATCCTAAAACTTGTTGGAATCCATTTTGCACATCAGTGGACTGCTGACGAGTTCAAAAACTTCATCGAGAGCAATGGCTGGAAAATTACCGCAAGCCAGATAGTTCCCGGCCGCATCGATTTGATGTACGCGGAATGTGTAAGGAAATGAGGAGACAAAAGAATATGTATCAGGCGTTTGCAATAACTGGAATTATAGGCTCAATAATATGTGCTGTTGGAGATTACTTTTTGTACCGATGTCAGGGAACAGACAGTGTCCGAATCGGGGAGGCAAAGAAGATTGAGAGCAACTGGAATAAAGCTCCCGCAAGTGATTTTATAATCAGTGGTGCACTGGCAAGTATATCAATTCCACTTTACTATCTGGGATTTGTTGCTTTTGCTCATCAGATTGCTGTTCAAAATAAAGCCATGGGAATTGCGTATTTTATTGTTATATCCATAGGTGCAATGGGTGGAGTGGGTTTTCATTTAAATGCCTGTTTCATGCCTTTGATTTATAAGTCGATTATGAAAAATAATGGCAGCCTTAAGATGGTGGAAGATCTTTATGCCATTATGAGTAAGGCCACCGGTGTATCTGCTTTTCTGACATATTTAATACTGGTTTTTGTTAATTCAATCTGGGTTTGGATTGTTATCTTTACTGGAGTTGTCGCGATTCCAAAAGTTATGTGTTTACTTACGCCGCTTGTATTTCTTGTTACAGGTATTTTACTTTCAAAATGCAGCAAACTTTTTCATACATTTCCCCTTGCTCTTACAAACACTCTTGGGATAGGTGGAATTGCGGTGATTGCTTTAATCAGCATGCGGTAAAAAAATTAGAAAATGAAAGGAAGTTTCGATGAAACGATTACAATTTAAGATGAAAAGCAATGGCTTTGAGGGTATATTATATAATCCCGAAAATGGTGATGACAAGCTTCTTATCGTTATTCAAGGATTAAAAGGTCTTGAACTACCGGAAAAATATGCCGGGCTTTTTTCGAGCCATGGATATTCTACACTTGCTATGTCTTATTATGGTTGTGATGGGCAAAAACAAAGCATGAGGGCAATACCGCTTGAACAGTTTCAATCAGCCTGCGACGAGATGAAAAAACACGGATATAAACGAATTGGCATTTATGGTAATTCAAAAGGCGCTGGTATGGCTCTTCTTGCGGCAAGTGTTGTACCAGATATAAGTCTTGTTATTGCTGCTTCTCCTTTTGGACATATAATGCAGGGAACTGGGAAGCCATCCGAAGATCCTTGTAAGGCAATGGTTTCGTTCAAAGGTAATGATTTTCCTTATATAGAAAAGGGCAGATTAATGTCTGATTTTATTAAGAGATGTTTCAGAGAACATAAGGTCAGACTTTTATACTTCTTTGATGAATGGGATAGAAAAGGAACAGAAGAAAATGAGATTCCTGTTGAGAAAATAAATGGTGATATACTGTTTTTAACTTCCACACATGATGAATCTGTTCCTGCTAAAAGAGATGCTGAGTTGCTCTGTAAGAGACTTGAAAGAATGCATTTCGAACACAATTACAGGCATATTAATTCAGAAACAGGAAGTCACAATCTGGGGTATTTCCCAGTGAATAATAATATGCTGCCGAGAGAAAAGAAGCATCCAGAGGAATGTGAAAAAGCAAGAGAAGATACTCTTAAAATAATATTAAAAACTTTAGAATCATGGAGCGCCTGAATTATGGAAAAGTTCATCTTTCGGAAAATTAAAAACTATGTGAAAAAACATTTTTCATCAGATTACAAAGAAATCTGTAGACGACAAAAAGAGATTTTTCCAAAAATGATGGCAAACGCACCCGTCCTTGGTGGAAAAGAAAATTCTCTTGCAGGAAATCTTACTATGTTTGTTATTTTCCTGTCGTTTTATGAGGCTACAAATCATCGACTGGATGGAAATGCCATAGATGAACTTTTAATAGAGGTATATAACTCTGTAAGATTTTTGAGTCCTTTTATGAACATAAATCATAAATCGGTTTTGAATCCTCTCAGAAAATATCTTTATAAAAGTTATAAAAAATATGCTGATGATGTCAAAAAAAATCAGGCAAAAGGAAAATGGCTTGATACCTGGGGAATGCGTGTGAATCCGAATAATACAGATGAAGGATTTGCTTTTACCCTTGTTGGCTGTCCGCTTGTTCTGTATGCAAAAAAATATGGCTACATGGAGCTTATGCCACATATGTGTAATTTGGATCATCAATATGCAAAACTAATGCACGCAAAATTAATTCGCACTCATACTGTTGCAACCGGCGCTGAATCCTGCGATTACTGGTATGTACCGGATAAGAGTGAAACGGCGATTAATTATACTGGAGTGATTGTTTAATTATATATAACAGGAATATGTGAAATGGCTGAAAGAGGAGAAAGGGATAAAATGATTTTATGTTAGTTGTAGCTAATCATAAAATATGTTAATGTTTGTTATGGCTAACAAATCATTTAAAGTTTTCTGGTTAATAATTGGTTTTATCTGTCTTGCGCTGGGAACAATCGGCGTGTTTTTGCCGATGCTTCCAACGGTTCCCTTTTATCTTGTTACAACTTTTGCATTTGCAAAATCATCTGACCGACTTCATAATTGGTTTATAAATACAAAGCTTTATAAAAATAATCTGGAATCTTTTGTTCAACGAAAAGCCATGACATTAAAAACAAAGCTTTCGATTTTGATTAGTGTTACGCTTGTAATGGGATTTGGATTTTTTATGATGGCCCGTAAAGGTATCTGGATTCCTTGTATAATTCTTGCTGTGGTGTGGCTGTGTCATATTGGTTATTTTATGTTCCGTGTTAAGACTGAAAAAAAGACCGATGAGGAAAAGTAAGTGCAGTCCCGGATCGAAAAGAAACGCAAAAAAGAAGAGTATGTCGTTACACAGATGATTCATCTTTATTGCAGGAAAAACCATCCGACTTTATACAATCGAAAGACTAAAACTTTGTGTCCTGATTGCGCTACTCTCGCAGAATATGCCGTTCAGAGAAGTGAGCATTGTCCTCATATAAAAGAAAAAACATTCTGCTCAAACTGCAAAACACATTGTTACAGCCCTTTTATGCGTGATAAAATTAGAAAAGTTATGAGATTTTCAGGGCCTAGAATAATTTTATATCATCCTTGTCTTGCGGTCTGGCATTTGATTTGCAGTATAAAACAAAAGAAGGGGGCAAAATGATAAAGGTTAGATTAATAAAACTTCTTTCTCATGCAAAAAAATATGTAGCACTTCAGGTTTTACTGCAGTGGATTTCGCTGATTGCTCAGGTGCTGTTGATTTTTTTTCTTTCTGGGATGATTGCAGGACTTTTTGAAAACATAATTCCTGCTTTTGAAATTTATATTCCAATTATTTCAGGCAGTATTGCAATCCGCTTTCTGATGGAATGGCTTACTTCGCGAACTTCCTACAAGGCAAGTGTTGATGTTAAGCGAATACTCAGAAGCAAGATTTACGAAAAACTTTTACGGCTCGGCTCTTCTTACCGCGAAAATGTTCATACTGCAGAAGTTGTTCAGCTGGCTAGTGAAGGCGTTGAGCAGCTTGAAATCTATTTTGGAAAATATCTTTCTCAGTTTTTTTATAGTTTGATTTGCCCGCTAACCCTTTTTGCAATTTTGTCTTTTGTGAATCTAAGGGCATCGACTGTACTTTTGATTTGCGTTCCTCTAATTCCTCTTTCGATTGTTGTCGTAATGAAAATAGCAAAGAGGCTTTTGAAAAATTACTGGGGCTTGTATGCCGAGCTTGGAGACAGTTTTCTTGAAAATCTTCAGGGGCTTACGACCTTAAAAATCTATCAGGCTGATGAAAAAAAGGCTCGCGAAATGGATGAGGAATCTCAGAAGTTCCGTCACGTTACAATGAAGGTTTTAACTATGCAGCTCAACAGCACTTCTGTGATGGATATTATGGCATATGGCGGTGCTGCTGTAGGAATGATTGTTACTTTAATGCAATTTCGAGCTGGTAATGTTAATCTTCAGGGCGCTTTAATGATTATTCTTCTTGCAGCAGAGTTTTTTATTCCTCTTCGTCTGCTTGGATCTTTTTTTCATGTTGCGATGAATGGTATGGCTGCCAGTGATAAGATTTTTGCACTTTTAGATTTGCCTGAGCCGGAAGAAAAAATAGGGGTCTTCCCAGAGAATCTCAATTCAATCAGATTTGAGAATGTCAGTTTTTCTTACAACAAAGAGCGAACAATTTTACAGAGTATTAATATTGAATGTCGTCCAGGAATCACAGCCTTTGTCGGCCTTTCTGGCAGCGGCAAAAGTACGATTGCTGGAATTTTGATGGGACGGAACAAAAACTATAAAGGAAAAGTGGTGGCTTCGACAGACTCAACCACTGGAGATATTGAGCTACAGACAATCTCTGAATCCTCCATTATGGAAAACATGGTTCTTGTAAATCACGAAGCTTATCTCTTTAAGGGAAGCATGCGCGATAATCTTTTAATGGCAAAGCCAGAGGCTGTCGATGCAGAGCTGGAGATGGTTCTCTCCAAAGTTAATCTTCTTGAGTTTGTTAAGGCTAATGGAGGACTGGATTATCAGTTGACAGAAGCGGCTTCGAATCTTTCTGGCGGTCAGAGGCAGCGACTTGCACTGGCCCGCGCGCTCTTACTTAATCCTCAGGTTTTTATTTTTGATGAGGCCACCAGCAGTATTGATGTAGAAAGTGAAGAGCAGATTATGTCTGTTATCCGTGAGCTTTCAGAATCAAAAATCATAATCCTCATTTCTCATCGTCTTGCAAATGTAGTTAATTCAAAACTGATTTATTTCCTGCAAGATGGAAAAATCGAGGAAGAGGGAAGTCACGAACAGTTGATGAAAATTAATGGTGAATATTCAAAACTTTATAAAAAACAAAAAGAACTTGAAGACTATGCAGGAGGTGAAAAATGAAAACTTATGAAAATCAAAAGCGCCGTCTGACTCTTGTTGTTATGGCAAAACTTATAGTTCTTGTAAAACCTCTGCTTCCGGTTATGCTGCTGGCAATTGTTCTTGGAGTAGTGGGATTTTTGTGTGCAATTTTTCTGACTGTTTTTGCTTCGGTGGATCTTGTTGCTCTGGCTCAGAAAAAGCCGATCATCCTGCCATTTTATTTTTTGATTATTCTTGCGGTCGCACGAGGCCTTCTTCATTATGGTGAGCAGTATTGTAATCATTTTGTCGCCTTCAAATTGCTTGCTATTATTCGCCATAAAGTTTTTGCTGCCCTTCGCCGCCTCTGTCCTGCAAAGCTTGAAGGTCGCGATAAAGGAAATCTTATTTCTGTAATCACAAGTGATATTGAACTTCTGGAAGTTTTTTATGCCCATACAATTTCACCGGTCGCTATTGCTCTTATTGTGAGCACAATTATGTGTGGCTTTTTGGGTAAGATTTATATCTGGGCGGGTTTTTATGCGGCTGTCGCTTATCTGACTGTTGGTTTTTTGATTCCACTTATTAACAGCAGACTTGGAAGCAGCAAAGGCTTTGAGTTTAGAAATGAGTTTGGAGAACTGAACTCCTTTGTTCTTGCAAGTCTTCGTGGTTTGGATGAAACAATTCAGTATGATTATGGAAAAAAATGCGGAAATCAGATTGAAGAAAAATCACTTGAACTTGGACGCCTTCAGGGAAGGTTGAATAAATACGAAGCTTTGCAGAGAGCCTTTACAACGGGGGCTATACTGGCTTTAGGTATTGGAACTTTCTTTTTATTATACGCTGCTTTTACTAAAAATCTGATTAATTTTTCCGGCCTCGTAACAGGCACAGTTGCAATGATGGGTTCATTTGGACCTGTTGTTGCGCTCTCAAATCTTTCGAATAATTTAAATCAGACAATTGCGAGTGGTAACAGAGTTTTGAATTTGCTTGAAGAAAAGCCGCTTGTGGAAGAAGTAACAGAGGGAAAATCAATTTCATTTAAAGGTGCTGAAGTTCAGAATCTTTCTTTTGCTTATGATGAAAAAGAAATACTGAAAGACTTCAACGCAGTATTTACAAAGGGAAAAATGATAGGAATTCACGGTGCAAGTGGCTCGGGAAAATCAACACTGTTAAAACTACTCATGCGTTTCTGGGATACAGATAAAGGTGAAATCAAAATCAGCGGCGAGAATGTGAAAAATCTGAATACAGAAAATCTTCGCTCAATGATTTCATATATCACTCAGGAAACTTATATTTTCAATGGGACTATTGCAGATAACATTTCTCTTGGTGCTGATTGCTTCTCCCATGAAGAAATTGAAAGTGCCGCAAAAAAGGCGTCTCTCCACGATTTTATAATCAGTCTTCCTCACGGCTATGATACAAAAACCGGTGAATTGGGAAGCAGCCTTAGCGGGGGAGAACGTCAGAGAATCGGTCTTGCCCGTGCCTTTTTATATGACGCAAAATTTATGCTCCTGGATGAACCGACAAGTAACCTTGATTCCCTGAATGAAGCTGTCATTCTAAAGTCCTTAAAAGATGATAAGGATATGGATCCTGACAAAACAATGGTCCTGGTTTCGCATAGAAAATCTACTCTTGCAAGTGTTGATAATATAATAGAATTGTAACGAACCAATTTCAAAAATCTTTAATGCTATCTATTCCTTTTTTTATAGTGTTAGTATATACTAACACTATAAAAGTTAGGCAAAACTAACTATAAAAAAAGACAGGAGGCTCAAAATGAGCGAGTTTTTTAAGAACATCCCTCAAATTAAATTTGAAGGAAAAGATAGCAAAAATCCATGGGCATTCAAGTATTACAATCCTGAATTGACAATCATGGGAAAAAAGATGAGCGAACATCTTCCTTTTGCAATGGCCTGGTGGCATAACCTTGGCGCAAACGGCGTTGATATGTTCGGTTCTGGAACTGCCGATAAATCATTCGGCCAGACTCCGGGAACAATGGAGCATGCAAAGGCTAAGGTAGATGCCGGTATTGAGTTTATGAAGAAACTCGGAATTAAATACTACTGCTGGCACGATGTTGACCTTGTTCCGGAAGATCCAAATGATATCAATGTTACAAACAAACGCCTGGACGAAATTTCAGATTACATCCTCGAAAAGACAAAGGGAACAGACATTAAGTGTCTCTGGGGAACTGCAAACATGTTCGGTAACCCACGCTTTATGAATGGTGCCGGTTCTACAAACTCAGCAGATGTTTACTGCTTTGCCGCTGCTCAGGTAAAGAAGGCTCTTGAGATTACTGTAAAACTTGGCGGTCGCGGTTATGTATTCTGGGGTGGCCGCGAAGGCTACGAAACTCTTCTCAATACAGACGTAAAACTTGAACAGGAAAATATTGCAAACCTTATGCACATGGCTGTTGATTATGGCCGTTCAATCGGTTTCAAGGGAGACTTCTACATCGAGCCTAAGCCAAAGGAGCCGATGAGCCATCAGTATGATTTTGATGCCGCAACTGCAATCGGCTTCCTCCGTCAGTATGGCCTTGATAAAGACTTTAAGATGAATATCGAAGCTAACCACGCCTCACTTGCAAATCATACTTTCCAGCACGAACTTTGCATCAGCCGTATAAACGGAATGCTTGGCTCTGTAGATGCTAACCAGGGAAATCCAATTCTTGGCTGGGATACAGATAACTTCCCTTGGAATGTTTACGATGCAACTCTGGCAATGTACGAAGTTCTAAAGGCTGGTGGTCTTACAGGTGGTTTCAACTTTGACTCAAAGAACCGTCGTCCTTCAAATACATTCGAAGATATGTTCCACGCTTACATCATGGGAATGGATACTTTTGCTCTCGGTCTTATTAAGGCTGCAGAAATTATTGAGGACGGTAGAATTGACGGTTTCATCAAAGAAAAGTATTCAAGCTACGAAAGTGGAATTGGTAAGAAGATTCGCGACAAGCAGACAACTCTTGAAGAGCTTGCTGCCCGTGCCGCAGAAATGAAAAAGCCATCTGATCCAGGTTCAGGTCGTGAGGAATATCTGGAAGGAGTTGTAAACAACATCCTCTTTCGCGGATAAATATCTGGATTAAAACAGGAAGGTGAACAGTTATGGATTTAGCAGAGATTGATGAGAGTGGAAAAGGCTTACAGTTTTTTGGAAAGACAAAGGTTGAGAGGCTGGAAAAAATTGAAGGTCAACCCAATGTTTATCTTTTACAAACAACGATAGAGCTTGAGCGGCCAAATCAGGCTGTCCCACAGCCCGGCCAGTTTTATCTGATTCGAAGTGCTAAATCCGCTGTTCACTATAACAGACCCATCAGCGTTTATCATTCCGAAGAGTGGATTAGCAACGAGGGGAAGAAGAAGGTTCTTGTTCAGTTTATGATTCTTGAAAAAGGTCGTGGAACCGGCGAACTTTGTCACATGACTCTTTGGGATGATATTTCTGTTATTGGGCCGCTAGGAACTCCATGGCCTATAGAAGAATGTCGGGACCTTGCAGAAAAAAATAAGGGACAGGCAAAAATCTGTATCGTTGGCGGAGGAATTGGAGTTGCTCCTGTTGCAAATCTTGCATCCAGTCTCCCGGACGGCTCTTATGATTTTTATGCCGCTTTTAAGTCCGGCTCATACGGGTTGGAAAGAGTTCATCCGAACAGGCTTGAGATTACAACTGACGACGGCTCCTGCGGTCGTTGCGGTATGCTGCCCTGTGCCCTTACAAAAGAAGCCGTACAGGCTGCCGGTTATGAACTGATTCTTGCCTGCGGTCCAACTCCGGCTCTTGTGTATGTTCAGAAACTTGCTGCAGAGCTTGGAATTAAATGTTATATCAGCATGGAGCATAGAATGCTCTGTGGTCTTGGAGCCTGTCTTGGCTGTACGATTGAAACTACAAAAGGTCTTAAACGCTGCTGTAAGGACGGGCCTGTCTTTGATGCGAGTGAAGTTATTTTTGATCCGCCAACGCCTCGCCGTCAGCCGCTTGCTGCAAATGAAGAACCGGACCTTAGTGTGGACATTGCCGGCGTACACTTTAAAAATCCAACAATCGCAAGCGGAGGAACCTTTGCCTTTGGTCAAAATTTCCGCGGAGTAAGTGATGTGGCTGCCTGGGGTGGAATTGTTTCCAAGGGAGTAACTCTTGAGCCACGCGAAGGAAATCACGGAGAGCGCAGTCTTGAGGTTGCCGGTGGAAACATGAATTCTATCGGGCTTCAAAATCCTGGTATTCCTTATTACATAGAAAATCTTCTTCCCGGCATGATTGGGCTTGGCCCGGTTGTAATCACAAATCTTGCCGGAAGTGATATTGAGTCTTATGTGGAAGGCGCTAAGCTTTTGGATAAGACTGACTGTGATATGATTGAGCTGAATATCAGTTGCCCCAATATTAAGGCGGCGGGGCTTGCCTGGGGAATGAGCGCTGATACTGCCTTTTATTGTGTTTCTGCTGTTCGTGCAGTTACTAAAAAGCCCCTTATGGTAAAGCTTTCACCGAATGCCGCTGATAACCGTCCTATTGCAATTGCCTGTATAAAAGCCGGTGCCGATGCCATCAGCCTAATCAATATGATTCACGGAGTTGCAATTGATATTGATAAGGGAAAACCTTTCTTTAATAACGTTCATGCCGGATATTCAGGTCCGGGTCTTAAGCCTCTGGCTCTCCGCATTGTTTATGATGTAGTGCAGGAAATCAATAAGCTGCCGCCAGAACAGAGAGTGCCGGTTGTTGGAATTGGAGGAATCTGCACCTGGCAGGACGCTGTTGAATTTATAATGGCCGGTGCAAGTGCCGTAGAAATTGGCCAGGCTAAGTTTACAAATCCAAAAGTTGCTATTGATATTCAAAATGGGCTTCGTGCTTTTATGAAGAGCCATGGATATCATAACCTTTCAGAGATGCGGGGAATAGCCCAGGTTGCCCGTTACAATAAAGCCCACACAGATGAAAAGGGCCGTTTTGCAGATTTACATGCTATGATGAAGTAAAAAGAAAAGAGCCGTCAACTGGCAAATTTGACGGCTCTTGAAGTAGATTAACAACAAACTTTATTAAATTTATAAGAGCAAAAAGTATACGACATACTGTTAGTGGAACCTAACAACTGTATAATATACCATTTTTATAGGTTAGTCAAGACTAACAATAATTATTGACAAAATATTTTCTCTTTATTATAGTACACGAGTTAGTAAAGACTAACAAAGGAGAAAAAATGGGTGACATTGTCGAAAAAAGTAATTCAAAAAAGTTAACTGTTAAAGATTTAATTTTTGCAGGTGCCTTCGCCGCAATTTATTTAATTGCCGTTCTTGGTATTATGATGGTTGTTGGAACAGTTCCAATTTTATATGTATTGTGCCCTTGTATACTTGGAGTTCTTTTAGGTTCTATTTATTTATTAAGTGTAACAAAGGTAAGAAAGTTTGGAGCAGCCCTTATAATCGAATTGCTCTTTGCCTGCATTTCAACAGGCTTTAATCCAATTGCATTTTCTGTATGTGTGATTTCTGCCGTGCTTGCAGAGGTTTGTATTTTAATTGGAAGATATAAATCAAAACTCTGGTATGCAATTTCTTATGTTTTCTTTAACATAGGAACAGCCGCAAACTTCATAAGAATCTTTTTTGCAAAGGATGCTTATATTGCAAATCTTCAGAAGAGAGCAGGTGGTGCATTCGCAGACGGAATGATAAAACTTCTTTCTCCATGGTGGTCATGGATTATGGTTATAGGCTGTGCCCTTCTTGGTGGAATCATAGGAGCCTTTATTGGTTCTAAGCTTATTAAAAAGCATTTTGAAAAAGCAGACATTGTATAACAAAAAAAATGTTTTCAGATAATACTAATTCTATCTTAAAACTTGACCCCAGAACTAAACTTGCTATCTTGATGGCATCAATGGTTTTCTCACTTAATAACCTTAATGTTCTGTCAGCTATAATCTGCATTGTTTTTCTGGGGGTTCTTATTTTTTTAGAAGGCGATGGTTTTACGGCAGTAAAATGGCTTATAGGCTGTTCAATTGTACTTCTTATCTTTAATGGAATAATTAAAAGTGGAAATACATCTTCGCTTACTATGATATGCGCTGCAATCATGGTGATGGTAAAAGTTATATGCCCCGTTTTAATGGCCCTTGCCCTTTTTACAAAAACTACAAAAATGGCAGATTTGATTTCTGCTTTTCAGAAAATGCATCTGCCAATGACTTTTGTAATTCCATTTATCGTAATGATTCGATTTATGCCTACCGTTTCTGATGAATGGGAAAGTATAAAAAAGGCAATGCTTTTTCGCGGCATAAAATTTGATTTAAAAAATCTTTTGTTAAAGCCAGCTCAGACAATTGAATATATTCTGGTTCCCTTGTTATTCAGCTCTATGTCACTGATGGAAGAGCTTGCATCTTCGGCAATGGCACGTGGCTTAGACAGCAACAGAAAACGAAGCTGCTATTCAACAGTAAAAATGAAAGTAAACGATTATATTATTCTTTTTTCATTTCTTGGATTTGTAGTAATAAGCCTTATAAAATTTCAGTGAGGTTTTAAATGATAAAAATTGAAGACGTCTCTTTTTCCTATTCGGGAAAAGCCCAGTATAAAAACGGTCTTGAACATATTAATCTTACAATCAATGATGGGGAGTTCGTTGTTCTTTGTGGAAAAAGTGGCTGCGGTAAAACAACTTTCACAAGAATCATAAATGGACTTGCACCTCACTTTTATGAAGGTGATATGGAAGGTCATGTTTTTATTAATGATATAGATGTTCCAAGAGAGCCAATTTCTAAAATCTCTACACTGGTTGGTTCAGTTTTCCAGAATCCTAAAAGTCAGTTTTTCCATATTGATACCACAAGTGAGCTGGTTTTTGGCTGTGAAAATCAAAATATGAGTAAAGAAAAAATGAAGGCACAGCTGGAAGGTACAGTAAATGATTTTCAGATTCGTCCGCTGCTTGGCAGAAGCCTTTTTGAACTTTCAGGTGGAGAAAAACAGCAGATTGCCTGCGGCTCAGTTTATACAGCGCGGCCTGACATTTTTGTAATGGACGAACCTACTTCAAATCTTGATAAAAAAGCAATAAATCGTCTTCAGCAAATTCTTAAGAAATTAAAGCAGGAAGGAAAAACAATTATTGTTTCTGAACATCGTTTATATTTTCTGATGGAACTTGCAGACCGTTTTATTTATTTAAATAATGGAAAAATTGAAAGAGAATTTACAAATAAAGAAATGAAAGCGCTTAGCGAAGAAGATCTTCATAAACTGGGTCTTAGAACTACAAATTTAAATACAATTACTGCCGAACCAATTTCTGCCAGTCATTTTGAATGTACAATTTCAATAAGCGATTTATCCTGCCAGAGAGGAACCTCAACTATTCTTGATATTGATGATTTAAAACTTCCTAAAAAAAGTGTGATTGCTTTTATTGGTGATAACGGAACAGGAAAAAGTACTCTGGCTGAAGCTTTGTGCGGCACCATAAAATCAAATGGAACAATCGCCCTGAATAATGAGATTTTGAGTGATAAACAGCGGGCTGAAAAAAGTTTTATGGTAATGCAGGATGTAAATCATCAGCTTTTCCGCGATTCGGTTCTCGAAGAATTAAAACTGAACAGTAATGTTAGTGATGAAGAAGCCTGTGAAGTTCTCAAAAAACTTGGTCTTGAAGATTTTAAAGACAGACATCCTTCTTCGCTTTCTGGAGGACAAAAACAAAGAGTTGCAATTGCTTCTGCTCTCTGTTCCGGTAAAAAAGTAATTTACTATGATGAACCGACAAGCGGACTTGATTATGAAGGAATGCAGAGGTTTTCAAAATTAGTAAAAGAAACTGATTCACAGGTTGAAGCATCCGTAATAATAACTCATGATCTGGAACTTATTTTAAGTTGCTGTGACTATGTCGTTCATCTGGAACGTGGCCGCCTTGTTTCGGCTTACCCTCTGGATGAAGCGGGTATAGCGAAAGTAAAATATTTTTTTACTACAGAAAGTGAGGAAGCCTTTACACAAAAGCGGGATAATTCTTCTTCAATTGTTCGCCTTATAAACCGCATGGGAAAATATAAAAAATATTTTTACGCCTCTATCGTCTGCATGGTAGCGGGCGTTCTTGCAAGTATCGTCCCTTATCTGATGATTTATAAAATAACGGATGGCCTTCTGAATGGTCTTTCTTTTAATATCAAAAGTCTTGCTTTTATCTTAGGTGGAATCCTGGGTGGCGGCCTGCTTAATATTTTTCTTTATACACAAGGACTTTCTTTCTCACATGTTGCTGCTTTTAACACCTTAAAAGAAATCAGGATTCAGTTAAAGGAAAAATTAAACAAACAATCCTTAGGAACAATCAGACAGATTGGGACTGGAGCTTTAAAAAAAATATTTACAGATGATATTGAAAGTATAGAAATCATTCTTGCACATGCCATTCCCGAAGGACTTTCGAATCTTCTTGTTTCTGTAATCGTAATTGTGTTTATGTTTCAGATAAACTGGCTTTTAGCCCTCACTTCAATAATCGTAATTCCAATCGGCCTAAAATGTATGACAAAAATGTATAAAGATGGAACTGAGAGAATGGGCGGTTATTTTGCTGCTGCCAAAAGAATGAACAATTCGATTATCGAATTCATAAATGGAATGGAAGTTGTAAAGGTATTTAATTATCAGGATGAATCCTATAAAAACTATGAAGCCGGTGTTTTGAATTATAAAAAGCTGAGCCTTATCTGGTATAAAGTCTGCTGGCCTTGGATTGCCCTTTATATTAGTTTACTCCCGAATATGCTTTTGTTTACACTGCCGCTTGGCTCACTTGCGGTAATGAGCGGGCAGGCTACTCTTGCAGAATTAATTTTGATTATTTGTCTCTCGCTCGCTACCGGGGCTAATCTTTTAAGAGCTCTTTCATTTCTTGCTTCCATGACCCAGGTAAATTATAAGATTCAATCGCTGGAAAGAGTTTTAGACAGAACTCCTTTGAAGGAAGGTGCAGACGATTTTTCAAAAGTAGATGAAGGCGCAGAATCTGATAATACAGAAATCACTTTTAAGAATGTTCATTTTTCATATAAAGATAAAGAAGTATTAAAAGATGTAAGTTTTACTGCAAAGGGCGGCCAGATGACAGCAATCGTCGGAGAGTCTGGAAGCGGCAAATCAACAATTGCCCGACTTATTGCCCATCAATATGATGCGGATGGAGGCCTTATTACTGTGGGAAGTAAAAATATTACAGACCTCAGTTTAGAAGCCCTGAACCGCGAAATCTCTTTTGTCTCACAGGAAGTTTTTCTATTCAACAGAAGCATTATGGAAAATATCAGAATAGGAAAGCCTTCTGCAAGTGATGAAGAAGTAAAAAAGGCTGCAGCCCTTGCTTCCTGCGATGAGTTTATTCAGAAGCTGCCTGGTGGCTATTTAGCAATGGCGGGTGATGCTGGAAAGAGACTTTCTGGCGGAGAGAGACAGAGAATTACACTTGCCCGGGCAATTTTGAAGGATGCTCCAATTATAATTCTTGATGAAGCGACTTCTTCTATCGATCTTGAAAATGAAGAAAAGATAAACCTTGCAATCGAAAAAATCATTGAAAACAAAACGGTTATTGTCATTGCCCATAAATTAAGTGCTTTGAAAAATGTAGACAGAATTGTTCTGCTGAAAGATGGCCGCGTCGTTGAAGAAGGCTCTGCAAAGCAAATTATGGAAAATAGTGATTACTTTAAGAAACTCTATAAACTTTCAGTTAATGCTGATAATTGGGAAATAGACAACAGAGCAAAATCAAAAAAGGGAGAAAAAAATGCTTAAACAGATTCGCAGAATTATTAAGCTTGCAGACAAGTACAAAGGTAAAATCAGAATTGCTTATCTCTTTTCGTTTTTGAATTCATTCTTTACTTATTTTCCATATATGATGAGCCTTTTTGTAATCAAAGAATTATTCCAGAAAACAATGAACTACAAAAAGGTCGCGGTAATTGCCGGAGTCTTAATTCTTTGTCTGCTGGGGCAGGTTTTATTCAGATACCTTGCAGACAGATTTCAATCTACGGCAGGCTATGAGGTTTTTGCAGACCTTCGAATAAAGCTCGGCGACAGACTCAAAAAGCTTCCTATGGGATTTTTTTCTGACGGAAATATTGGAAAAATAAGCACAGTCCTTTCGAATGATATGCAGTACATAGAAAGTAACTGTATGAATATGATTGCAGATTTTGCCGCCGATGCCGGTTCGCAGATTATAACTCTTGTCTTTATGTTTTTTCTTCATCCCTATCTTGGGGCACTGACTTTGCTTGTAACTCTTTTGATTGTAATTGCTGGAAATGCCTGCATGAAGAACGAACAGAAAGAAGCTGATAACATGCAGCAGTTGAACGAAGTGCTCTCTGATCATGTGCTTGAATATATCGAAGGAATGAGTGTAATCAAATCCTATAATATGCTCGAGGTTGAATCAAATGGGCTGGATAAGGCTTTTACAGGTATGAAAGACAAATCTATCGCTCTTGAAAAAAAAGTAACTCCAGGGCTTAGAATTATAGAATCAATTAATATTATCGGTATTGCAGCTCTTGTTGCGCTGGGACTTTATCTTTACAAAGGCGGAAATATTGATTTATTTAAAACTCTTGGAATCAGTGTTTTTTCATTCGGCGTTTTCCGGCCTGTAAGAAACCTTTATCTTCAGGTTACAAGAATTGCCGTTATGAACAGCAGCCTGAACAGAATGGAAGAATTATTTAATCTGGAATTGCTGGATGAATCTGATTCAGAAAGAATTCCTGAAAAATGTCCAGAGGGAGTGCCGGAGATAGAATACAAAAACGTAACTTTTTCATATGGAGAAGAAACTGTTCTCAAAAATCTTTCGTTCAAGATTCCTCAAAAAACAATGGCTGCTTTAATTGGTCCGTCTGGAGGTGGAAAGAGTACAATCGCAAATCTTCTTACAAGATTCTGGGATATTAAAGAAGGCAGCATTTTAATACGCGGTTGTGATATTCGAAATGTACCTTTGAATAATCTGATGGATAAAATCTCTGTTGTATTTCAGAGAGTCTATTTATTTAAGGATACAATTTATAACAATGTACGAATGGGTAAACCCTCTGCCTCTCGGGAAGAAGTTTTGGAATGCTTAAAAAAAGCCCGCTGTATGGACTTTATTGAAAAGCTTCCTTTTGGAATAGATACTGTAATCGGTGAGGGTGGTGCAAGTCTTTCGGGCGGTGAGGCGCAACGTATTTCTATTGCCAGATGTATTTTGAAAGATTCTCCGATTATAATTCTTGATGAAGCTACAGCCAGCGTTGATGCCGATAATGAGTCTTATATTCAGGAAGCGATAGATGAGCTTTGTGCAGGAAAAACGCTGCTTGTAATTGCACACAGATTAAATACAATCAAAAATGCCGATGCAGTATACAAAGTAGAGAATGGAACTATTTCATTGTCGTAATTCCTGCTGTGTAGAATTGCGTGAGCTTGATTATATAATCCTTCGCATCTTCAAAAGTCATTTCTTTGATAAAAGGGATGAAAAGATTCTGGTAAAATGCCAGAGTTATACTCTCAAAAAAGAGTTTGCGTGAACTGTCACTGATGCCCCAGTTCTTAAGTAAATCAGAAGAAAAGTTTTTCTGATTGTTGAGAACACGGGGCAGGTGAGTCTGCAGATAATCAAGATCCAGCTGGGCAAGCTTTTCTGTAAAGCTCTCGAAGCGACTGCCTTTTGCGCAGGTAAGCAGAAGCTGGAATTGTTTTTTGTGCTTATAGGCAAAATCCAGATATTTTATGTAGTACTCTTCCGGCTTTTCGGGGAGGCGGCCTTTTTCTGCGTTTTCCCAGTAAATTATTTTGTCATTTTTGAAGAGCTCCATAAATTCCGTGTAAGCGGGATTTATTACCGCTTCGAAGAGGGCTTCTTTATTTTCGAAGCGGGTATAAATGGCACGCGGAGATGTCTGGGCTTTTTGGGCGATTGTGCGGACTGAAGAGTTCTCAAAGCCGTTTTTCAAGAACTCTTCGCTCGCGGTTTCTATAAGTCTTTTTGAAACTCCAATAATTCTTTGTGGCATTTTTTCTCCTTTGGGAGGGGAAAGTTTTCCCCTCGCTTCAACCGCCTTCGGCGTTTTTCGCTACCCCTTCTGCGGGGGATTCCCCCGCATCGCCCCCTAGTCCATCTGTAAAGTATATAACTTCTTATAAACTTCGCAGTTTTTCATCAATTCTTCATGAGTGCCGTTACCGACAACTCTTCCTTCATCCAGTACAATAATTCTGTCGCAATTTACGATTGAGCGCAAGCGATGTGCAATCATCAAAACCGTACGACCGTTAGTTAGTTTTTCAATTGCGTTTTGAATCTTCGTTTCTGTTTCAGGGTCAATGGAAGCTGTGCTTTCGTCTAATAATACAATTGGCGCATCTTTAAGCAAGGCTCTTGCAATCGAAAGTCTCTGGCGCTCACCTCCGCTCAAGGTATGTCCGTTTTCTCCAAGAACTGTATCAATTCCATCAGGGAGTTTTTCGATAAATGGCATACACTGAGCCATTTCGGCAGCTTTCAAAACTTCTTCTCGACTGGCATTTTTATTTCCAATCAGAATGTTGTTATAAATTGTGTCATTAAAAAGCGTAACATCCTGGAAGACAATTGAAAAAAGCTTAAAGAGATTTTCCGGAGCAACATTTTTAATATTCTGACCGCCTGCTAAAATCTCGCCTGAATCATTGTCCCAAAAGCGGGCAGCAAGACGGCAGATTGTAGATTTGCCGCTTCCTGAAGCACCAACAAGGGCTGTGTATTCGCCCTGCTTGGCTGTAAAGGAAACATCCTGAAGAACAGGCTTATCATTTTTATTATAAGCAAAGTTTACATTCTTGAATTCAATATCATAATTTTTTGCTTCAATATCAGCTGAGCCAGACTGCTCCGGATATTCTCTGATATTTTTAATTCTTCTTGAAGCAACCTTAGAAGCAATCACGGCACCAAGATGCTCGCAGGTGTAAGAAAGCGGCTCGTATACCCAGACAGAAAAAAGCATGAACACAATATAAACTGCAGGAGTAATTTCACCGGTGACAAGCAGTCGGGCACCGACAATCGCAACAACTCCAATTCCCATTCTGAGAACGTTATAAGCAGTTGAAACGCTCAAGCCCGAAAGAAACTCAAAGAGGACAAGATGAGGAACAAGACGCTTCATCTTTTTTTCAAGACTCTTCTGATATTTTGCGATGTTTCCCGAGGCCTTAAGAACCTTAATGTTTTCCAGATATTCCTGAATACCGTCTGTAATAGCAAGTTTAAGGTTACGGTTTTTCTGATGAGTTTTTCCGGAAATAGGATCGCAGAGAGCCATTGCAATAGCAGCCAGTGGAAGCACGGAAAACAAGGCGAGAGTCATCTTTACATTTACAAAAAAGAGGGCAATAACCGTCAACGCAATTCCAATAAAGCCGCCGATAAATTCTGTCAGCTGATTTGCAAGAACGCCTTCGATAATTCCGATATCATCCATGATTGTAGAAGTGAGGTCACTCAAATCATGCTTGGAAAGAAAGCTTTCCGGCAGGCGGCGAAGCTTGTCGGCCACTCCCATTCTTAAGGTCAGATTTTCTTTTGACGCGCTCAAATATTTTTCCTTATACATTTTTCTGTAGGCAAAATACAGGGCAAGAACAAGAAGTGTGCCGATTCCAAAAATCACGAGGTATGAGAAATCAATTTTACTTCCGCTTGTGCCGGCAGCAAACATTTTACTGATTGTTTGATAAATCAAAATCAAAGGCAGCATTGCCACAATCTGAAAAATTGCAAGCCAGACAGAAGATTTATAAATTGCGCGGCATCCGTTTTTTGTAAGAGTCTTTAATATACTAAGCATTTTTTACATCCTCCTTTTTCTCTTTTCCAATCTTCCAGCTGACTGCTTTTGAATATTCGCTGACCATGTTTTTGTATTTCCCCTTCAGCTTCATCAGACTGTCGTGATTTCCCTCTTCAATTATCTGGCCGTTTTCAATGACGCAGATTTTGTCTGCATTGCGGACGGTAGACATTCTGTGGGCAATCATAATTACAGTCTTATTTTTCAAAAGCTCTTCAAAGGATTTTCGAATCAGATATTCATTTTCAGCATCTGCAAAGGCTGTTGCTTCATCAAGAATAATTACAGGAGAATCCTTGAGAATGGCACGAGCGATTGCAATTCTCTGAATCTCTCCGCCCGAAAGGTAAACTCCCTTTGAGCCGAACATGGTATCAATTCCATCCGGGAGCTTTTCAAGAATGTCATCGCACTGGGCCAGGTGCAGTGCTCGTAAAATTTGGTCGCGGCTGGCTTCCGGCTTGTAAAGAGCAACATTATCTGCAATGCTCATTTTCAAAAGACTGTTTTCCTGAAAGACAATACTGATGTAATTATTCAAATCCTTTTCGCTGATGTCTTTGATGTTGACTCCGCCTAATAAAACTTCCCCCTGAGTGGCATCACGGAGGCGGGCAGCCAGAGACGCAATAGTACTTTTTCCTCCACCGGACATTCCAACGAGAGCTGTAGTTTTTCCTTGTGGAATCTCAAGATTAATTCCATTCAGCGCCAGCGGAAGATTTTCTGCATAGCGGAAGCTTACATCCTTAAAATTGAAAGTGAAGTTTTCAGGCTTTGCATTTCCCTTGTATTCCATGGGCTTTTCATCAAAAATCTTTTTAAGGCTTTCCATTGCCTCATCAACAATAATTGATTCAGAAGAGTTTCCCATAATGCGTTTCAGGATTGTGACTTCCATTGGAATAATTGATGCAAAGAAAACAAAAGAGCAGATCAGATTCATTGTGTTTCCGCCCTTATTAAAAAGAAAGAGGGCCGTTGGAACCAGAGCATAAAAAACGCTGTTGATGGCCGTGTTATAAAGACTGTCAGCTGTCATCATAGAAATCGCGAATTTGTAGACATAATCACAAAAGCCGTTTACAGCATTTTTGTAGCGTGAAAAAGAATCAGCTGTCTGCCCAAAGGTTTTCATAACCGGAATTCCTCGAACATATTCAACGGCCGCATTTGACATGTCTTTTGAAGCCTGCTGATATTTATGAACAAACTCGCCGCCGTTTCCCATCATAATTGCCATCAAAAGTACAAAGCCGATGATTACCGGAATAAGGCAAGCAACAGAAAGCAGGGTGCTGTAACGGAACATGAAAACAACAAAGGCAATCGGCAATACGATGGACATTGTTGTATTTGGAATCTGATGTGCCATCATAGTTTCGGTTGCATCTGTATTTTTTTCGATAAGCTTACGAAGGCTTCCGCTGGGATTAGAATCATGAAAGCCGCCCGGCAAAGTTCCGATATGTTTAATCAGCTTTCTTTTAAGGCGCATGATTGTATTAAAAGCTGTAATATGAGAAAAGAGCAGAGAGATGCCGTAAAGACCATAGGCGGCACACACGGCAAAGACAATGCCTTTCCCATATTCGGCGAGAAGGCCGGCGTTTACAGCTTTGATATTGCCCGCATTCAGAATAAGCTCCTGGGCAATCTTATAAACGAAGGTGTAAGCATAAATATTTTCCACAGCGGAAAAGGCTGCGAAAATAATGCTGAATACCATTGTGATTTTGAAGGGCCCCATTGAACGAATCAAAAAGGGCAGGTTGGATTTTTGTTTCATATAGACTCCTTCTTTGAAACAGTGTTTCAATGTACTCTCTGAAAAGCCTGATACTTTCGTACCAGGCAAAATTCAAGGAGGTGTTTATATTATGAATCTTTTTTAGATTCTTTGAGGTGCTTTCGCAAAATGAGCCAGCCGAGGAATACTCCTGCAAAGGCCAGGGCAAAAACGATGAGGGTAGAAACTACTCCCATAAAGCCAGATGTAAAACGAATCATCTGCTCCATAGCTTCTGGTGTCTGACCGCGGCCAATCCATTCAGCTTTGTAGCTTTCGAGGAAGAACCAGCTTGGAATCATTGTTCCCCAGGCCTGTCCAACATGAAAAATTCCTGAAGCAAGAGCAACCTTCCATACTGCAGGTTTTTCTTCGCGTGAAGCAATGAGGTCTGCAATAATTGCTCCGACCATCGAAGTGATAAACCATGGCAGATATCCGGCTCCCATGATTGAGAAAATCAACATACAGATTGCCTGCATGATTGTAAACTGCCAGAATTTTCCAACCTTACGTGTAACAAAGAACATTACAGCTCCGGTTAAAAATCCGCAGATTCCGGGACTTATTGCATGTCCGAATTGTCCAAGCAGCATGGTGATGCAGCTGGCAATCAGATAGAAGACCATATACAATGCCGTCAGTAAGGCGGTCATTACTACATCTTTGATTTTGAGTTTACGCATTCTTTTAGCACTCCTTTATGCATTAAAGTCGGCAAGCACAGCTTGCCTCTGAGCCGTTCTTTCGATAATCCTAAAACGACCCTTCGGCTCGTTTTTTAACGGATTTTTCGATTGTAGGCTCATTTTATTAAATATTTCATTCAGCTCCCCGAGAGTCTGGGAAGATAAATAAAAATCCTTTTCAATTGTTCCGTCATTCAGAAAGATTATTCTGTCTGCAACATGGCGGATAAATTCATAGTCATGGGAGATTACAAGAACTCCGGCTTTTTGACGAAGGCTCACAACTTCTTTTGAAACTTTCTGCATGGAAGCAACATCAAGGCCGCTTGTTGGTTCATCAAAAACAATCAACTCGCGGTCGCAAAGCATTGCCATACCAATCTGGAGTCGCTGCTTTTGTCCGCCGCTGAGTTCAAAAGGATGAGAGTTTTTGTATTCGGCAAGGCCAAGGTATTCAAGAGTCTCATTTATTTTTGCTGAATCTTTCCTAACTAACGATAGTTCGTTCTCTGCTGAAGTTCCAAAAAGCTGATAATCAGGATCCTGCATAATAAAGAAAGGGAGCCCGTCTGTTTTTACAGAACCTGAATCGGGCTTTATACTTTTACACAAAAGTTTTGCAAGAGTCGTTTTACCGGCTCCGTTATTTCCCACAAGAACTGTAACTTCTCCTTTCTTGAGCTGAAGGTTTACATCCTTCAAAATATTTTTCCAGGCAGCATTTTCTATGCTGGCACAAACTGATTTTCCTGAATCAGGGAGTTTTTCAACAAAAGGAACTTCAAGAGAAAAAATATCAAAGCTGCGGGTGTCATAACCGCTTTTTTTGAAGGCCTGCTCGCTGTCATAAATATTGAGCTTTCCCTTATCCATAAAGAAAACACGGTCAATAATTTCATTCAGATAATAAAAACGATGATCTGCAACTATTACAGAAATTCCGCGATCTTTCAGCCAGCTGATAATCTGACCAAGCTTCATTGCATTTCCGTAATCAAGATTTGCAGAGGGCTCATCAAAAAGAAGAACCTGCTGGTCCATCGTGAGGGCAGAGGCCAGGGCTACCATTTGTCGTTCGCCGCTTGAAAGTAGGAAGATGTTTTTATCCATCAGCTTTTCAAGACCAAAGGTTTTTACAAGGTCGCTGAGCTTCTGCTGCATCTGCTCTTTTGAATAACCGTAATTTTCCATTGGGAAAACAAGCTCGCTTGTAGTGTTTTCTGTAAAGAACTGAGATCGGGGATTCTGAAAGACTGAACCAATCTCGCGGTTCAGCTCGTGCATTTTCAGCGTGCTGTACTTTTTATCATTGATAGAAAGTTCTCCAGACAGGTTACCTTCTGTAATTGCAGGAATCAGTCCGTTCAAACATCTGAGCAGAGTAGATTTTCCGCAGCCACTGTTTCCGGTAAGCAGAATCACTTCGCCTTTGTTGATTTCAAAATTGATATCATGAATTCCTTCGCTGGAATCTTTATATTCAAAAGAAAGCTCATCGGCTTTCATTATTTTTTGTACCATAAAAAACCTCCGACAAGTCCTGCAATAAAGAGGACAAGAATCAAAGCATCAGTAAATCTGAATTTCTGCTCAAAGTAAGAAGTGCGTTTTATAGGCGCATCAATTCCTTTAACCAGGCCAGCAGCCGTAACTTCTTCTGAAAGAGCGGCACAGCGGAAAAGCTGAGGAACTACAAAATATTGAAAGCTTTTTACAGGCCGACGCAATGTAAAAGGAATGCCGCGCAGTCTCATAGATTCCCGAATGTATTTGAACTCTCGGGTAAAGGTTGGAATATATTTTAGAGTGATTGTAACTGCTACAACCAGTGTTCGCGGGATGCGCATTGTTTCGAGGGAAGAAAGCAGCTCAGCAGACGAATATTTTTTCATCAGTGCAAATACCAGACCAAAACATGGAACTGACTGCTGCAGTACTACAAGAAAAAGTGCAAAGGATTCTATCGGATGAAAAATACTGCTAAGCATTATGATTCCTTCCATCCCTGCATACACAAGAGCAGTTATCAGAAAGATTTTATAACAGCCCATAGCAAGAAGAAGGACTGTAGCAAAAATAACAAGATAGATTTTCAAGAAGCTGCCATTCAAAAAGATATACATTGAAGGTGCCAGAATATTTATAACGATGAGAACTATAGGATTTAGTTGTAACTTAGGCATTTACTTCTCCTTCTGTCGGGGTAACAGGATTTATCTGATTAAAGTCACGCAGGCGGATTTCGCAGTCGCAGCATTCTTTTATGAGCTCACGGTCGTGGGTAACGACTATTACTGTTTTACCCTGGTCTTTGAGGCTGCGGAGGATTTCTCCGATTTGCAGCATGTGGGTGTAGTCGAGTCCGCTGGTTGGTTCGTCAAAAAGCATGATGTCGCGGCCACTTGCTATTGCAGAGGCAACCGCCACGCGCTGTTTCTGGCCGCCGGAAAGGGATTGCGGATGGCGGTCTGCAAAGTTTTCCAGATCGAGTGTATCAAGAATCTTGTGAGCCTCCAGCTCATTCGATTCATCCTGGCTGATTAAAACTTCGTCCAGGACACTTTCTGTAAAGAGCTGATGATTTACATCCTGCATTACAAGATAGATGAGCTTCTGACGCTGGCGGGGCTTGTAGGATTTGCCCTTGTAGATGAGTATACCTTTTGAACGCTTGCCAAGGCCGCAGAGGCAGTTGAGTAAGGTTGTTTTACCGTCGCCGTTGTTACCGGTTATTGCGGTGATTTTGCCAACCGGAATCTGCATTTGAGGAATGTTGAGGGCCAGATAGCCGTTACGGTATTTGTAACGAAAGTTCTGGAGGGTGAGATTGTCCTGGTGATTGAGTGACTCATGGTGATTGAGCTTGCGGTCCCTGAGCTTAGTCGAAGGGTCGAAATCACCTTCTTTTGGATTTTTCGATATGGTGGTTTCGACAGGCTCAACCACCGTAGGGACTTTGTTTGTCCTTAATCCTAATTTATGTAATTCCTCTTCACTGATTTTATCCATCTGAGCCCGTGAAAGCTCGCGAACAATTTGACCATCCTTCAAAACTGCAGTTCGGTCGGCAAGATCCCACAAGTATGAAATGCGATGTTCAGCAACGATTATAGTTTTTCCTTCCTTTTTCCATTTTTTCAAAAGTCCTGCAAGTTCGTCGATTGTACGCAAATCAAGATTGGCACTTGGTTCATCAAGAAGAATTATTTTGTTACCTGTAACTGCAACAGAGGCACAGGCAATTTTCTGCTTCTGGCCGCCGCTTAAATCAAAAAGGCTGCGGTTCATAAGTGGCTCAAGATGAAGCTCTGAAACAGTCTTATCAATTCGGCATAAAATCTCGCTTTCTGCCATTCCCTGATTTTCGCAGGCAAAGGCAAGTTCGCTTGTTGTATCAACATTAAAAAACTGAGATCGCGGATTCTGGAATACTGTACTAACACTTTTAGCGGTGTCATAAAGTTCAGCATGGCTTACATCAAAGCCATCCACAGTAACCGAACCTTCAAGGCGGCCTTCAAAAAAGTTTGGGATTAGGCCATTTATGAGCCGGAGTATTGTAGTCTTTCCACAGCCGGAGCCTCCTGTAAGCAGGACAAACTCTCCCTCTGCAACAGAAAGATTCAGGCCACGAAGACTGCCGTTAGAAATCTTTTCATCAACACCTCCGGCACTACCTCTTTCAAGTCCATCTCCGGCACTATATTCAAAACTCACATTTTTTAATTCAATCATTTTTCAAATCCTTTTCTAAAGCAAAAGTATCAAAAATCAAAAAAACAATTCCAGCAATCATAATCGTCAGGGCAATAAAATACTGTGCAGACAATTTTTCACCAAGCAAAATGAATGACAGCAAAGCACCCACAAAAGGGTTTACTGCATAAAAGGCGCTTGTCTTTGCTGCACCAAGAAACTTTTGAGCACGCACATAGGTAAAAATACTAAGACCATAGGCTACAAATCCAAGCAGGAGAACTAAAGGAATGTATCGGGTATCAAAAATCCTGTCTGTATTTGCAGAATTAAAATCTCCAAGAAGGGCAGCAACAATAAGAGCTCCACTTCCACTGGACAGCCCTTTTACAGTAACAATCTGATAGGTGCTTTTCTCCGAGAGCCGCCTTGTGCAATTATTTTCAAGTCCCCAGCAGAGAGTTGCGCCAAGAACAAAAAGCGAGCCTGCAGATAAATCAAAAATACCATCTTTTAATGAAGAGATATTTTCGAAGGAAAGAAGGATACTTGCAAGTGTAATTAAAATTATTGAAATCCAAAGTCTGCAACTCACTTTTTCTTTAAAGATAGCTAAGGCGATAATCGTTGTAGCAACAATTTCAAAATTGCCAAGCAAAGAGGCGCTGGAAGAAGTTCCTGTTTTAACGCCCTGCATCAGTAAAATTGGAGCTGCAATATCAAGGATAATCATGGCGACTGTATAGGGGAGGTCATCTTTTGAAAGACTTTTTGATTTATCTTCTTTTTTTATTTGAAAGAGATAAATAATTCCAATGCCAATACCTGCTCCCAGATACAATAAGCCTGCCATAGAAGCAGCAGGAATTTTTGTAAGCAGCAGTTTTGAACAGGGAATATTGATTGCGTAAAAAATGGCTGCAAGGGAAGCATATATAAATTGAAGCATTATAAAATTCCTATAGCGCGTAAAATAACAAAAGCAAGTCCGCCGCCCAGGCAGATAAAAGTTATAAAATCTGCCGGACCAAATCCGATTTTACAGATGTTTGTGCGTTTATTCGGTCCGCCAAGTCCGCGGGTTAGAGAGGCAGCAGAAAGCTCCTGCCCGATCTTCACGGAACAAGTCATCATTGGAATCAGGCGGTATTCGAGCATTTGTAAAGCCTTTGTACCGCCAAACTTTATGTCACGCATTGCCATGGCTTTGTTTATGCTGTTTGATTCTTCTACAACAGTAGGGAAGAAACGGAACATTACAGCCAGAGGAATTGTAATTTTCTGACTTACGTGCATTTTTTCCATTGCTGCGATAAACTCACTCACAGTTGTTGTGGAAACTAGAAACATTCCGGTAAGTATTCCCGGCATAAATCGAAGAACAATTCCGCACATTGCAAGAATCAAAAAGTTTAAAAGTCCTTTACAGTGAGGCATAACAAGCATGGAAAAAGCATAGGCAGCTGAATAAAAAATTACAGAAAATAAAACTGGTTTCCATTTGCCACAGAGTAAGAGCAGCAAAAGAGGCAGGTAATTCAGGGCAACGCGGAATTCTGCTGCAGCATCTCCACCAGCATTGCCAAGAACAAAAACTGAAACAAAGACCAACAGTATTAATTTTGTTCTTGGATCAAGAATAGATTTATGTGAAGAGGATTTCATCAATTCCATTTTTTATAATTTCTCCATTTTTAAGCCGCATTTTTTAAGAAGGTCATCAACATTTTTAGATTTCATTTTTTCTGCTGCAAGTTTTACAACAAGGCCACAGGTTTTTGCATCTTCCAACGCTTCATGGGCAAGATATTTAATTCCGAATTTTTCGCCCAGATAGGTGAGGGCATGTTTTTCAAATTCCGGCCAGACTTTCTTTGAAATCTGAAGAGAACAAAAATACTCATAATGCGGAATTTTATGATGATAAAAACTGCAGGCATCCCAGATAACTCCCATATCAAATTTTGCGTTATGGGCCACTAAGGGAATGCCAGGTGTCTTTTCTATAAAGGGGACAACCTTTGTATCCCAGATTTCCGGAAACTTTGGCTTGTCCTTAACATCTTCATAATGAATATGATGTATCTCATTAATCCATTCCTCAACGAAAAAATTAGATGGGGGACAGATTAGTTCATACATACTATCAACTTCCTTGCCATCAATATAACGAACAAGACCAACTGAAATAGCACTGTTTCCATACTGATTTGCAGTTTCAAAGTCGATAGTAATATAATCCAGACTCTGAGATTTCTTTTCTATTTCATCATCAAATAATGAAAGCTGAAAATTATCATCAGACATTTTTTATCACGCAATACCAGCCTTAGCGAAATGTTTCTTAAGAATTTTACGACCAAGAAGGCCACCTAAAATTCCAAAGCCGAAGCACAAAGCAATGTGAACAGGGAACATCCACTTAGGGAACATTTTTGTAAGGGCTTCAATATATTCCTGACCGAAGTTCTGTCTTGTAGACCAGTACTTATCGGCAAAGAAGAAGAGAGGAATATAGTTGCTGACAATCCAGAAGCAGAAAACCGCATGGGCAAGAATGGCACATTTTGCACTCTTGTATTCGCCTTTCTTCAAGATAAACTCAGAGATAATGCCTGTAACAAGTCCGATAACAAGAGCGTAATATGACATTCCTGTGAGCCACATAAGAAGGCCCATGATAATTGTCATGATATATACCATTCCAAACTTCTTTACCTTTGTAAGAAAAAGCATGAATACAATTCCGCCGAAGAGAGGCATAAGAACAGAATAGGTCGGCATAAAAATCGGGATAAAGCCCAACATGGCAAGCGCCATGATTACTACGAAATAGATTGCTGAAAAAATACCAATGTTGATAAGGTCTTTACCCTTAAGCTTTTTTGAATCGTTCATAAAAGTACTCCTTTAAAATGTTAGTATCTACTAACTATATAGGTTAGTAGATACTAACATTAACTCATTTTTTCGTCAATCTAAGCAGTCTGTTTACTGACCATCAGAGCGTACTCGCCGTTTGTATCCATCAGCTCTTTGTGAGAACCGCTTTCAACAATCTGACCATTTTTAATCACAAGAATCTTGTTTGCGTTGCGGATTGTGTTGAGACGATGTGCAATTACAATCAGAGTTTTACCGCGGCAGAGTTCAGAAATTGCTTCCTGAATGAAGTGCTCGTTGTCGGCATCTACACTGGCAGTTGCTTCATCAAGAATTACGATTGGCGCATCCTTGAGCATACAGCGGGCAATGGAAATACGCTGCTGTTCACCGCCACTAAGGTCAGCTCCGCCTTCGCCAATCACAGTGTCAAAGCCGTTTGGCAGCTTCATGATAAAGTCATAACAGCGGGCCTTCTTTGCAACTTCAATAACTTCTTCGCGGGTGGCATTTGTTCTACCCATTGCAATGTTATTGAAGACTGTATCCTGGAAAAGATAGACTCTCTGAAAAACCATAGAGATATTGTCCATAAGGTTTGCAACCGGCACATCCCGGATATCAGTTCCACGGATTTTGATGCTGCCGTCTTTTACATCCCAGAAGCGGGCAAGAAGATTTGCGATTGTAGATTTACCGCCGCCGCTAGGACCGACTAAAGCAATCATCTGGCCTTTCTGAGCGTCAAAGTTAATTCCGTGAAGAGCCTCTTTATCTCCGTAGGCAAAACTAACATTCTGATAAGAGATTTCAGGAAGGCCTTTGCGAGCCGCATCTTCTGCAGACATCAAAGTCTCTTTACCTTCATTTACAATTTCAGCCTTATCAAAAACACTTTCAATACGGTCCAGGCAGGCATCTGTTACTGTAAGGCGGGCAATGTTTCCGTAGTAAGCTTTTATCGGCGCAAATAAATCAAAAGCAAAAAGCACCATTCCCAAAAAATATTCATTAGTCATCATACCCTTTGAAGAGAGCAGAGCGGAAACAAAAAGTGTAAGAGCAGTTACGATTCCATAAGAAATCAGAATCGAAGCCCACCAGGGAGCATAAGCCATCTCAAAACCGATAGAGTTTTTGCTGCTTTCTTCAAAACTTTCGCTCACTTCTTTTGATTTTTCTCCAAGCAGATTAAAGGTCTTAATAATTCCAATTCCCTCCGCAAACTCCAGAACAGCGCTTGTCATTTTTTCTGCGGTTTTCTGCTTAAGCATAGAATGTGAAATTGAAATTCTTGTAGTGATATTTCCAAATAGAACTACGAGCAGGAGACAGGCAAGAGCAGTAAGTCCCAGCTGCCAGCTCAAAAAGAACATAAAGGCAATCATAAGTCCCTGAGAAATCATAAGACCAACAAGCTCTTCCAGAACCATCATGCAGTTCTCTTCGATAAAGTTCATGTCGGTTGCAAGAACGCTGCTCACCTTGCCGATGTTTCCCTCGGTAAAAAAGCCCATGGTAAGCTTACGGAAGCGGTCTCCCATTTCCATTCGTTTGTCTGCAAAAACCTTAAAGCCGGTAGCCGACTGAAGACGGTCTGTAATATTTTGCATTACAGCCTGAAGAATTACACAAGTGAGGATAATCAGTCCGTAAATAAGGCAGCTTTTTTTAGTCATTCTGCCAGCCATAAAATCACAGGCCAGAAAGAAAGAAGCCATAAGTGGCGACTTCATCACAAGGCCCTTTATAAAGCCCGGCAGGTAAGACACGCGAATCGGAACCTTGTATTTCCCGCAAAATTCCACCAGCCGATGCATCATCGAAATCATAGATTTATTTTGTTTTTTCATTTTAAATCCTCCACTCAGCGGCAGCAGTAGAAGCCTGCCACAGCTTCTGGAACTCTTCGCAGTTCTTCATTAATTCATCGTGTGTACCTTCTGCAATCACATTACCTGCTTTGAGTACACAAATCTTGTCTGCATTTTTGATTGAAGAAAGTCTGTGGGCAATTACGATTACAGTTTTATCTTTAACAATTTCTGCAATCGCGGCGTTCATCTTTTCTTCGTTTTCCGGATCCATAAAGGCGGTAGCCTCGTCTAACACAATTACAGGTGCATTTTTCAAAATTGCACGGGCAAGTGAAATACGCTGACGCTCTCCGCCCGAAAGCTGCTTACCGCTGTCACCTGCCATTGTGTCTATTCCTTTAGGGAAGCGGGCAAGGAACTCCTCGCACTGGGCACGGTGAGCGGCATCTAAAACTTCCTCGCGGGTAGCGTCAGGCCGGCCTATCAGAATGTTTTCGTAAAGGCTGGTGTTGAAAAGGAACTGTTCCTGAGCTACATAAGAAATCTGGTTGTTCAGAGCTTCAATTGACATGTCTGTAATGTCCTGCCCGCCGATTTTTATGCTGCCTGAGTCCAGATCGTAAAAATGAACAAGGAGTTTTGCGAGCGTAGACTTACCGCTGCCGGATTCGCCGATGAGGGCGGTGGTGGTACCCTGTTTGAGGGTGAGGTTTATGCCGTGCAAGACCTCCTGAGAAGGGGGTGTTGCGGGGGTGTCCCCCGCAGTGGGGGTAGCGGAAGACTGCGAAGCAGGCTGGAGCGAGGGGGAGGCTTCCCCCTTCTTATAACTAAACTTCACATCCTTAAACTCAATATCATAATTCTTGCCTTCAAAGTCGTGAGTTCCCTGCTTAATCGCGTCGCCATTCATCATCTTTTCGAGCTCGGCAATTTTGTAATCCAGCTGTGGGATCTTTCCACCAAAACTGAGGGCGCGAAGAATTGAAGAACCAATCGAAAAGGACATGCACAAAACTAAAAGCAGCTGACTTAAATCAATAACGCCGTTCAAAACAAGAAGGGCTCCAATCGGCAAGGTGAAAAAGGCCAGACAGGGAAGGGTGGAATTATAAACCGCCATCCATGGCCAGCAGACTTTATACCAGGCGAGCGTAAAATCACGGTAACCGCGAACTGCATCTCCAAAGCGGCGGAAGGAATCTCCATCTTTGTTGAAAACTTTGATTGCTTCCATTCCGTTTACATATTCGATGATTGTATTGTTCATCTTTTTTGCGGACTCGTAATAAGCTCCCATTTTTATCATTCCAGCCTTCATCATCATAGACATTGCAAAAACGCCGACAGGAATTATTGCCAGAGTCAAAAGTGCAAGGCGCCAGTCAACAATGAACATTGCGATTATCACAATGATGGGAACTAAAAGATTTGCAATTCCCTCCGGAATGGCGTGGGCAAGAAGAAGCTCAATTTGATCGATGTCGTCTGTAAAAACGCGCTTTATCTGACCGGTTCCCATTTCCTTGATATTTCCCAGCGGCTGATTTTCGAGCTTTGACTTTAGCGAGATGCGGATATTTTTCAGCGTGTTATAAGCACTCACGTGAGAAAAACATAGGCCTGTCGTGTATGAGATTGCGTAAAAAGCAAGGCAGGCAAAAATCAATAAAACGCGCACCACCACAAAATGAAAGTCAGGCAGCTGATGTCTTGTAAGCGGAAGTATCAGCTGGTACAAAAAGAAATAAGGTGCTACGTTGGCAATAATTCCAAGTGTTGTAAGCACCGACGCAATGACCGTATATTTTTTATATTTTCCAATATACGGCGCTACAGATTTTAACATAGGGCCTCCGAAATAACTTTTTAGTGTTAGTAATAACTAACTATTATAGAGTATAATTTATTGCAAATATTGATTTCTACTAAAAATCGGGAGAAAATTAACAGTTTTCAGTAACTTCCTTTTTAAGCATTGAAAACTTTTTAGGGTTAAGCCCAAACTTTTTCTGAAATTCTTTTGAAAACCAGCTCATATTTGTATAGCCGCTCTGCAGGGCTGCTTCCGAAACATTCACTTCTTTACTGGAAATAAGGCGGGCTGCATTTTCCAGACGCTGGTCTTGTATATATTGATGAATTGATGTTCCGTATAGAGAACGAAAAAGACGGGTAAGTTTGCTTTCGCTCATAGAAAGATTTTTTGCAAGCTGGGGAACTTTGTAATCATCTGCGGGATTAAATTGAATACGATGATGCAGGGCTTCTACCTGAGCAATATCAGACTGATTTCCTTCTGCTATAGTTTTGTTTCTTTCTATCATGGAAGTTTTGTTATAAAAGATTCCGTGCAGAACCAGGGCAATCAGTTCGATCAGTTTTGCTTCTACGTAAACGCCCTTGAACTCGTGATATTTTTCTGCACTGTCAATTTCTGAAAGAACTTTGAACATGTCTGCTGTTATTGCAGTTTTTGTTACATGTGTGAGGAAAAGGGATTTTCCCATTTCGATTTTATCCGAATCAAAATAGCGGGAAAGAAGAGTTTCAAAAAAATCAGTTGTCATCTGAAGACTTTTGAACTGAAAATTTTTATCTCCTTCATAATTCATGGAAGTTGCGTAATTCTTGTTTCTGAAAACACAAACTTCGCCCGGCAGCATGTAGACAGTTTCATGGGCACTGTCTACCTGCCAGTCAATTTTTTGATTTATGTTGAAGATAATTTGAATCTCATCTTTCCCGAAATTATCCGGACGGCTTGCAAAAGTTTTATCTTTAAAACTTAAATTCCAGTCATAATAAACAATCTGATTACGACATTCCTTGCGTAACAGCTTAAGATCGCCTATTTCTCTTGGAATATAGGCGCTGCCATCAAAGAATTCATCTGGAGAGGAATTATAAACGTTTGGAACGATAATCTGATTGTTCATTCCGTAACCTTATTGTTTCTTTCCCTGATTTGCAACTGCATTCATTTTTGCGGCAATTGCTTCCTGATCTCCAAGGTAGTAGTGCTTGATTACTTTGAAGTTGTCGTCGAACTCGTAAACAAGAGGTGTTCCTGTCGGGATGTTTACTTCGAGAATTTCTTCCGGTGTGAGATTATCCAGATACTTTACCAGAGCTCGGAGGCTGTTTCCGTGAGCGGCTATGATTACGCGTTTTCCGGCCTTCATCTGAGGTTTAATTTCTTCGAGAAAATATGGAACTACGCGGGCAATTGTAGTTTCAAGGCTTTCGTTTTGAGGAAGGAAGCTTGGATCTACATCGCGGTACATTGCCTGATTCTTAGCTGAGCGTGGGTCGTCATCTGCAAGTACCGGTGGCTTTACGTCAAAAGAGCGGCGCCAGATTTTTACCTGATCCTCACCAAACTTTTCTGCTGCTTCTGCCTTGTTCTTTCCCTGAAGGTCACCATAGTGGCGCTCATTGAGTTTCCAGGTTTTGATTACAGGAAGCCATTCTCTATCCATTTCGCAAAGGATTCCATTAAGAGTGTGAATTGCGCGTTTCAAGTAAGAAGTGTAACAGATATCAAAATCGTAGCCTTCATTTTTAAGCAGCTGACCTGCAGTCTTTGCTTCATCACGTCCTTTCTCAGAAAGTTCTACATCTGTCCAGCCTGTAAAAAGATTAAGCTTGTTCCATTCACTTTCGCCGTGGCGAACTAAAACTAATTTTGTCATTTCTTTTGCCTCGAAAAGTAATTTAAAAATATTTAAAGTTAGTATTGACTAACTTACAAATACAATATATATTCTGAGACAGTTAGTCAATACTAACACACTTTAAGAAAGAGGTTGCAATATGAAAGTAGCAGTTATATATGCCAGTACAACTGGTAATACAGAAGCAATGGCAAATGCAATAAATGAAGCTTGTAAGGCATCGGGTGCAGAGGTAGTTTTTGGAACAGCAGACAGTGCTGATAAAGCAGCAGTTACAGGCTGCGATGTAATTCTTCTTGGAAGTCCTGCAATGGGTGATGAAGTTCTTGAGGATACAATGGAAGAATTCTATAACGGAATTGAAGGTTCACTCAATGGAAAGAAAGTTGGAATCTTTGGTTCTTATGACTGGGGTGACGGTCAGTGGCTCCGCGACTGGAATGACCGCTTGAATAATGCAGGAGCAGTAAGCGTTGCAGAACCTCTTATGGTTCATCTTACCCCGGAAGAAGCAGATGTGGAACAGTGTAAAGCTTGGGCTGCATCGGCTGTAAAATAGGCTCTTATAAAATAAATATATTTTGCCGCCTGGTTTTATGTCATGTCCAGGCGGCTTTTTTTTTGAGGATTTAAAATTGAGTTTTGATAAGATAATAATTCATTCAAGTGCACCAACATTTTGTAATATAAAGCCTGGGAATATGTTTTTTGTAAAAAACGAAGCTTTTTTAACGGATAAGTTTGAAGCCTGGAAAAAATCCTTAAGCAAGTATGGGATTATGGCTTTTTCAGCAACAATCTCAGAAACTTCAACAGCAATCATTGTTTTGAATATCTGCTGGGTCAGGAAAATCTTAGCGGAAGTATTTGTGCAGGCTTATTTATCTGAAAAAGGTTATCATTCAAGCAGCCCCTTTGATTTTGTTGATGAATTATTTATCCGTATGAAAAAAAATGAAGGGTTTCCCCACGAAGTAGGGGTAATTCTTGGATATCCTGTTGAAGATGTGATTGAGTTTGAAAATCATGAAGGTCATGACTGTAAATACTGCGGTTACTGGAAAACATATTCTGACGTTGAAAATGCAAAGATTTGTCAGTGCAGGTATAAAACTTGCAGAAATATGTGTGATCTGTTGTTTGAACAGGGATATTCATTAAGTCAAATTATTAAAAAATATAATCAATATGTAGAGGCAGCTTAATCAAAAATAAATTGCAGGTTGGAGTAATTTTATTCTTTTGGAGTAGTGACCAGATTAGAGAATATGTATTATACTACTTGTTAGTATTTACTAACTAATCTGGAGTTTTTATGGATAAAATACCTGCAGAAAAACTTTTTCAAATTTACATGGATTTAATCAGCAAAAGAGAAAGCGAGGAAATCTATCGTTTGAATGAACCTATCGGTGAAGGCATAATGAAGCACTCTCATATTGCCAAAGGTATAGAACTGGTTTATTCCGAACTCGAAAGCTACAGCCCAAATTATCAGGCAGAAAAGAAAGAAATAGATGGACTGGAAATAATGTACATTGTAGATGGACATGGCGAATTTGAACTGCAGAACAGACAGTTTGCAAGTGGAGAAAAAGGTGATGTTATGATCTTCAACTGCAAAACAGCTGTCAGAAAGGCTATGCTTGGTAAAAGCGGAATGAACTGTATAAGTCTTATTCTTTTTACTAACGATACGATTTCCTTTTTGAATAATTTTTTTGAAACTTCCGACTTCAGCAGTTCTGATTTTTTCAATGACATCAGAAAGAGTGATAGTGCCGTATCATTCCCCTGCGGTGAACTCCTGGAAAAACTCTTTCTGGAAACTATCAGACTGCCTGGAGCCTTTTCTAAATATACTGTGAGGCTTGCTGTGGTTCATGCAATTGTTTTATTGATTCAAAAATTTAGAGATAAAGACGGATGTGATGTACGTGTAAAAAATGAGAGTCAGGATTCTTATTTTAGCGGAACAACTGGACGCAAGGTGCAGAATGTTCGCCGTATAATCAACTCTAATCTGGAAAAAGAAATCTCGATCGAAGATCTGGCTGCAAAAGTGAATTTAAATCGTACTACACTTCAAAAAGTTTTTAAAGAAATGTACGGTCTTACTGTAAATGAATATCGTACAAAGGCCAGACTTCAGCTTGCAAAAAATCTTCTGGCCTCAACAAGCCTTTCTATTACAGAAATATCCGGGCAATGTGGTTATGCAAATGCAAGTAAGTTCTCTGAAGTTTTCAAGAAGAATGAGGGGGTCTTGCCAAAAGATTGGAGGAAACAGTAAAAAAAAATAAGAGTTAGGTAACACTAACATATTGACAATTGTTTTAATTCTCTTTAATATCCCTCGTGTTAGTAAAAACTAACACAGGAGTTATAATGATTAAATCTAAAAAATTGGTGATTACAGCCGCATTGTGTGCTTTCACCGCAGCTTTTTCATTTGCACAGGAAGTGACATTTGAAAACAAACTTTCAACCGGTATCGTAAATATAAATATTACAGATGCTAATACAGATACAAACTTTGCAGGAATCAAGAATGAAGCTAAAGCAGAGTATTCTTCAGAAAAACTTGATTTGGGAACCAAGCTTATAGTTGATATAACTCAGGGTGATGATTATTCATTAGTTATTGGTTCTGAAGGTTTTGTTGATGATTATTTTATCGAATTCCGTCCAATTAAGTATTTTGGAATTGGTTTTCACAAGGGATATAATGTAGCAGGTTCTTACTTGCCATGTCTCGAAAAGGAAATTGATGCATCAAATATCGGAAGTGATCTTGGCGTTTTTGTATATCCAATTGATGGGCTTGTAATTTCTGGTGGTGTTGATTTTATTTCTTACCTTTTCAGAGAAAATACAAGACCTCTTGTAAACTTTGGTGCTGAATATTCAATTGCTCAGAAACTCACTTTCGGTGTTGCAGTTAGAAATGTTGCTTCTGACGAAAGAACTATCGGTGCTTATGCATCTTATACAGGAGTTGAAGGACTTACATTGAACGCTGGTTTTACATATAACGGAAGTGTTGAGAAATTCAATGTATCTGGAAACCTTATTAATGCATCAGTTATGTTTAATAAGGGAAAAATTGGTGTTTATGCAGATGCTGTAGCAGCAGTTGGTGGCGAAAAGGATAATGCTAATGAACTCTATACTGCAGTAAATGTATGTTACTATATTACAGATCAGTTCTTTGCTGGGATGTACGGTTATTTCACAAATGATTTCGATCATGAAGATACATGGTGTATTGGAGTTTGTCCTTCTTTAGGATATATGATCGATCAGCATAATACAATTGGTGCAAGTGTATTTGTAAACTTCATGAAGTCTATGAAATCAATTTCATTCCCAGTTTACTGGAAATATGTATTCTAACTGATTTTATATAATATAAAACTTCCTTTTTTTACGGCTGTATTGCAAAATACAGCCGTTTTTTTTATTAAATAACTCTTAAAAGCAATATTCACTCCATTCTGCAATTTAATTTTCTAAAATACCATCTGTTAGCCTTGACTAATAATATGCTGATTTCTATTATAACGTTTAATAGTTAGTAACTACTAACAATAGAAAGAGGTTTATATGTCGAATAACAAAAGTAATCGTCCTGTTCCTAAAAAAACAGCCACTTTTAAGAACGCACATCGCGGTCTTATCAGCTGGATTTTTTATTTTGCAGGAAGTAAAAAAGGACAGTACATCGTTAGTGTCTTCTTTGCTCTTTTGAGCGTAGCCTGTTGTATTGCTCCATACTTTATCATTGCACGAATTGTCCAGCAGCTTCTTGCCGGTGTTCGTGACTGGCAGCTCTTTTTGAAAGAGTGCGGTATCACTGCAGCTTTCTGGGCTGGAAATGTTGTCTTTCATGCAATATCTACAAGTATGAGTCATATTGCAACTTTTAATCTGCTTGGTAATATCAGAAAATCAATGTGTGACAAGCTGACAAGACTTCCGCTTGGAACAGTTCTTGATATGCCTTCTGGTTCCCTCAAGAGCATTATTATTGAGCGTATTGATAGTATGGAAACTACTCTTGCCCACATCGTTCCTGAATATACATCGAACATCATATTGTCGATTGTTCTTGTCGTTTATCTCTTTGTTCTGGACTGGCGCCTTGCCCTTGCCTGTATGGCCGTTCTGCCGGTTGGTGTAATTGCCATGTGTTTTATGTTGAAAGATGGAGAGGCCCGCTTTAAGTATGCTCTCGATAAAACTAAGGCTTTGAATGATACTGCTGTTGAATATATTAATGGTATTGAAGTTATCAAGGCTTTTGGAAAATCTAAATCAAGTTACGAGCGCTTTGTTGTTGCGGCTCAGGAAGGTTCTGCCTGCTATGTTGAATGGATGCGAGACTGTATCTGGCCTCATGCCATTGCAACAGTTGTAACACCAACTCTGCTTTTTTCTCTTCTCCCGATTGGTGGATTTATGTTCCTGAATGGCAAAATTGATGCTTCACTTTTTATCACGGTGATAGTCCTTGCAGTCAGCGCTATTCAGCCTTTCCTGATTGCCTTTACTTATCATGATGATATTGCCAAGGCCGGTGCTATTTTCGGAGAAGTTGGTTCAATCATGACATTGGATGAACTTGAGCGCCCAGAAGTTGATGTGAAGAAACCGGCTGATAATTCGATTGTGCTCAAGGATGTTAGATTCAGCTACCACAAAGGAATTGAAGGAGAAGAAAAGAAAGAGATTCTCCACGGTATTAATATGTCTCTTCCTCAGGGCAGCTACACTGCCTTCGTCGGTCCAAGCGGTTCTGGTAAATCTACCATCGCCCGCCTCATCGCTTCTCTTTGGGATGTTGATTCCGGCAGCGTTGAAATTGGTGGCGTAAACATTAAGGATTTATCCCTCCAGGAATACAACAGCCGAGTTGCTTATGTTTCTCAGGATAACTTCTTGTTTGATATGAGCGTTCGCGAGAATATCCGCCTGGGACGCCAGAATGCTACAGACAAAGAGGTTGAAGAAATAGCCCGCAAGGCCGGCTGTTATGATTTTATCATGTCGCTTGAAAATGGCTTTGACACAGTTGTTGGTGGAAGCGGTGCCCATTTGAGTGGAGGGGAGCGTCAGCGAATTGCAATTGCCCGTGCCATGATGAAGGATGCTCCAATCGTAATTCTTGATGAAGCGACAGCCTACACCGACCCAGAAAACGAAGCAATTATTCAGAAGTCTGTTGCCCAGCTTGTAAAGGGAAAAACTTTGATTGTTATTGCTCATCGTCTTTCTACTGTAAAGGATGCAGACAAACTTTATGTAATCAAAGATGGCGTTATAGACAGCGAAGGAACTCACGAAGAGTTATTGGCTCAGAAAGGCTTGTATGCTGATATGTGGGCTGCCCACATTGATTCAAAGGATGAATAATTATGTTTGGAACGTTAATAAAATTTTTCAATTTCTGTGATGAAGAAAACCGTAAAAAGTTTACAGGTTCGATTATTGTCGGAATCTTCAATTCACTTTTTATGGCTCTTAGAATTGGTGCGGTTGCTGTTATGCTCCGCGGAGTTATTGGAACTGCAATCGAAGGTCTGCCTTTTGAAACAAAAACAATATGGCTTTCCTTCGGCATTATGTGCGTAAGTATAGTCGGTGGAATCATCACCCGAAAGGTTACTTCCATGTGGCAGTGCGAAGGAGGCTACAGAACCTGCGCTAAAAAGCGTATCGAAATTGCTGAGCATCTCCGCTATCTTCCTATGGGCTATTTCAACGAAAACAGCCTTGGTGAAATTACATCAGTTACAACTAACACAATGGAAAGTGTAGGGGATGTTGCTACCCGTGCCGTTATGATGGTATTTCAGGGGCTGCTTGATACTTCCCTGATTATCGTAATGCTCTTCTTCTTTGACTGGAGAATTGCCCTTGTTGCTCTTGCAGGCTTTGGTCTTTTTGAGTTCGTAAATCTTTTTATGCGCCTTGCTGTAAAGAATATCTCGGCAGATAAGATTCGCGACGATGCAGCAGAAATCGGAAAGGTTCTTGAATACATTCAGGGAATTGCAGAAGTTAAGGCTTACAATCTTGTTGGTAAACGTAGCCGCGAATTGAACGAGGTTATCAACCGCAGAAAAAAGACTCTTGTAAAAATGGAGATGCGCTGTATTCCGGTTTCAAATATCCAGTCTCTGGTTGCAAAGCTCAGCGGTGTTGCCATGATGATTACTTCTTTGTACTTCTATCTGGCTGGCACTATGGCCCTCGCAGACTGCGCAACAATGCTTGTTTGTTCTTTTATGCTCTTCAACGCCCTCGAAGCCGGCGGAAACTACTCTGCACTTTTGAGAACTATTGATCTTGGAGTAACAAAGGCCAGCAAGATTCTCGCTCTGCCTACTATGGATATTGAAGGTAAGGGTGATGTGGTGGTTTCGACAGGCTCAACCACCGCAGCACTCATTGATGCCAAAAATGTTGACTTCGCTTACGACAAGCGCAAAATCATCGACGGTATTTCCCTCTCAATTCCAGAGCACAGCACAACTGCCATCGTTGGTCCAAGTGGCGGCGGTAAGACAACCTTCTGTCATCTTCTTGCCCGCTTCTGGGATGTAGATAAAGGACAGGTTACCCTCGACGGAAAAGATGTCCGCGATTACAGTATGGATAATCTTATGAAAAACTACAGCTTTGTTTTCCAGAATGTTTATCTCTTCCACGATACAATCGCAAACAACATCCGTTTTGGTCAGCCTGAAGCGCCTATGGAAAAAGTAATTGCAGCCGCTAAGAAAGCCTGCTGTCACGATTTCATCAGCTCCCTGCCAGACGGTTACGATACAGTAATAGGCGAGGGGGGTGCAAGCCTTTCTGGTGGCGAACGTCAGCGCATTTCTATTGCCCGTGCTATTATGAAGGATTCTCCAATCATCATTCTTGATGAAGCAACAGCCAACGTAGATCCTGAAAATGAGCGCGACCTTATGACTGCTATTGAAGAGCTCACTCGCGAAAAGACAGTTATTATGATTGCTCACCGTCTTAAGACAGTCCGCAATGCTGACCAGATTGTCGTAATAGACAAGGGCCGCATTGCAGAACAGGGCAAACACGATGAACTTGTTGCTAAGGGTGGAATCTATGCCCGCTTCATCGACTCACGAAAAGAAGCAGTAAGCTGGAAATTGTGATATAATTAATTCATGAATTATATTATCGCAAAAGGACTATTAATTCCTTTCTTAGGAACTGCTTTAGGTTCAGCTCTTGTTTTCTTTATGAAAAAGGAGCTGGACTCTCGTATTCAAAAAATGCTTTCGGGTTTTGCGGCCGGCGTTATGGTGGCCGCTTCTGTCTGGAGTCTTTTGATTCCCTCTATGGATATGGCTTCAGACCGCGGCAGGCTAGCCTTTGTTCCGGCAGCTGTTGGCTTTTGTCTTGGAATGATTTTTCTTCTGATTCTGGACAAAACCGTTCCACATATGCATCTTGACGAAACCGAGGAAGGCCCGAAGTCTAAGCTCCAGAAAACTACAATGATGGTCCTTGCCGTCACTCTTCATAATATTCCTGAGGGAATGGCCGTTGGTATTTTGTATGCAGGCTGGGCTTCCGGTTCTGCTCAGATTACCGAGGCCGGCGCTCTCAGCCTTGCCCTTGGAATTGCAATCCAGAACTTTCCTGAAGGCGCAATCATTTCCATGCCGCTCCATTCTAGAGGCTTGTCAAAGGGTAAGGCCTGCTGGTACGGCGTTTTGTCTGGAATTGTTGAGCCCGCAGCCGGCTTCCTCACAATCCTTCTTGCAAGTCTTGTAATGCCTGTGCTTCCATACTTCTTAAGCTTCGCCGCTGGGGCAATGATTTACGTTGTAGTAGAAGAACTTGTTCCGGAGATGGCAGAGGGCGAACATTCCAACTGGGGAACAATTACCTTTATGCTGGGCTTTGCTTTAATGATGATTCTGGATGTTGCGCTGGGATAATTATTCGTGAGATTCGAAATGCTCGCACGGAAAGCCCAGCATGTGGATCATTCCGTAGCGGGTAAATTCCATGATATTTTCCATGTATTGAAAGGCTGCCTTTTTAGACATTTTATGGGTAATGATTTCCATAAATGCATTTATGACAGTTGATGCAATAAAGTGGGTTGTCATTTTATCTATTTTTTTTGTCGAAATCTGATTTTTATACATCCAGTTAAAGAGTTGTTCACAGTTTTTTGTATATAAATCACAAATTTCTTCCTGGAAATGTTCGTGGGTACTGCCAGATGCTTTTGTAAGAAGTAAGGTAAAGGCATCAAAGTTATCATAAATATAATTTAATAAACCACTTGTCTGTCTATTTTCCTCTTCAAAGTGCTCACTAGACCCCAGAGAATCTAAATCCAGATGATGTGAAATATCCGCCATCATAACAGTTTTTGTAGCCATATCAATTGCATCGTCAACAAGAGCGCAGAAAAGGGCATCCTTATCTTTAAAATGACGGTACATGGCACCGGTTGTAACGCCAGCGTTTGCAGCAATTGTACGCAGTGAGGCATTCATAAAACCTTTTTCAAGGAATTCTGCCATTGCGCTATCGAGGATTTTCTTTTTTGTTTCTGCGGATGCGTCGCTCATATTATCAGCGGTGGTTGAGCCTGTCGAAACCACCTTTTGTATTTTATCTGTAAATAATTCATTATGTCAAGAAAAATGATAACAATGTTATCAAAATTTACTGAATTCTATTGACAAGATAACAGTGTTATCATTATTATCTGTTAACGATAACGATGTTATCACAAATGTTATATTACACTAACATATTTTATGAGAGGTTTTTTCATGAAGGTTAAAAAAATTAACGACTGGTTTGAAAAGTTTGGTCGTTTTGAAATCAAGCATCGATGGGGATTTCTTATCGGATTAGTAATTCTTACAGTGGTCTGCAGTCTCGGGCTTCCACGTCTTAAACTCGATAATGGAGAAGAAGACTGGTTTGATGACTGGGAAACAACAAAAGTAAACCAGGATCATTTTGAAAGTATTTTTGGTTCAACCGACAGTCTTCTGGCTCATATCACAGTAAAGGGCACAGATGTTTTTGATCCTGAAGTTTTGAATATGATTGACGAGCTTGGTGACGAGCTTTTGAATAATGTTCCTTATGCAGGAAGTATAACTTCTTTGATGGAACTTTCTCTTCCAGTTGGAACAGAAGATGGCTTTGAAGTAACAAGTCCTTTTGAAGATGGAGTTCCTTCTGATCCGGCAGAACTTGCAGAAAAGAAAGACTTTATTATGAGCCGTGAGTCAATCGTAAATAACCTTGTAAGCGATGATTGTACCGAAACCTGGCTTATCGTAAATCTGGAACAGTATTCTGAAGGCCTTGATGAAGCAATGAATAAAATTGCTCCGCCGGCAATGGAAATCTTTACTTCTGACAAATATAAATCAGATAAATGGGAAATCCGCCCGGCAGGCCTTTCTTACACAGAATACGAAGAGGAAAAGGCAATTGTATGGCAGTGTGTAAGCCGAATCGCTTTAGGCTTTATCGTGATGCTGCTTTTCTTAATCATCTTTATCCGCTCACTTCGCGGAGTTATTGTTCCTTCAATTGCAACAATCGGCGCTCTTGCTACAACCCTTGGTGCTTCTGCCTGGTTGAACATAAAAGGTAACAACACAATGATTATGGTAACTGTTCTTCTTGCAATGGCACTTGCAGTTGGTTATGCAGTTCACTATATCAACAGCTTTAAGATGTACTTCAGAAAAACAGGACAGAGAAAAGAATCTGTAATCATGGGAATCAGAGATTCTGGCTGGGCTCTCTTCTTTACAGTAATCACAACAATGGCTGGTATGCTTTCTTTCCTTTCTGCAAACATCAGACCAATGCGTTGGGTTGGTGGAATTACTGCCGCAGCCGTTCTTGCAGTTTTCATTTTCGAAATCATTCTTCTTCCGGTTCTTTACAGTTTTGGAAAAGATAAGGAGCCTGACCCAGATTTCGTAAAAAATGAAGGTTCAACAAACTCAGACCTGCGCGTTGAAGCAATGGGTAAATCAATCCTCAATAAAAAGTGGATTACAGTTGTTGTTGGTTCTGCAGTAATTCTTGCGGTTATCCCTGGCATTTTCAAAATTAAGGTAAATATGAACTATGCTGATATGATGGGTGAGAGAACACCTTACATTCACCGCCTTATGGAAATTACCCGCAGTCAGCTGGGAAGTCAGTACTCTTACGAAGTTCTTGTTGAATATCAGGAAGAGGATGCCCTTAAAAATCCTGAAGTTCTTAAGAATATGGATGAGCTTGCAGCCCGCATTGGAACTTTGAGTTCAACAAAAGTTTCTAACGGAAAGCCACGTGTTTCTTCAGTTACAAAAGTTGTTAAGGAGATGAACCGCACTTTGAATGGTGACGATCCTGCAGCTTATGTAATTCCAGATGATCAGGATCTTGTAAGTCAGGAAATGTTCCTTTATGAGATTTCAGGAGGAAGCGACCTTTACAATTATGTCAGCGAGGATTTTAAGGCCGGTTACCTTCACATTGAGCTTTCTGGTTATGATGGAGAAGAAATTGTCCGCAATCTTGCAGATGTAAAAAAATGGTGTGCAGAGCTTTTTCCTGATGCATCAAATGCAGGTGTAGTAGGTGAGGTTGTTCAGTATGC
>Ga0129307_1000668_pt1 | contig 48979 bp, 43 predicted proteins | sample P1105metagenome_FD_94437 | JGI IMG/M metagenome (GOLD analysis project Ga0129307, IMG submission 94437) | Capybara group fecal microbial communities from Wisconsin, USA - P1105 metagenome | ecosystem: Host-associated > Mammals > Digestive system > Large intestine > Fecal | place: USA: Wisconsin...
ATCATAATTTTATATCATAATTTTATATCATAATTTTATCATTATTATAATTTTTATCATTATATTTTATTAATTTCAATATAAATATTAATTGTGTTTTTTATAATATAAGATTTACGAACAAACCAAAAATATATAAAGCATAAAAAACATAACTTTTAATACTGTCTGATGCCGGGGTGGCTCAGCTGGTTAGAGCGCACGGCTCATAGGGTAACTAAGCGTGCTCTGACTTTTTTCCTGGGATACCGTGAGATCGCGGGTTCGAATCCCGCCCCCGGCATCCAATCCCAGGAATCATAACATCATAACTTTTTTTAACTATTTTTATTCAATTCAACAGAATTAGACAACTTAATAAATTATTTTTAAACTATCTTAAACAATTTTTAAACTATTTTTAACAATTAATGTCATATTAGTTAACCTATTAAAAAATGATATTAACTAAAAAAACCAATATTAAAATATCTAAATTTAATTTTCTAAGAATATTTAATTTTCTAAGAATATTTAATTTTCTAAGAATATTTAATTTTCTAAGAATATTTATTTCTAATATATTAGTTATTTAAGGAATATTAAAAATTAATAAAATTTTAAGGTTACACAATGAAATATAGAACTTTAGGAAAATCTGGAGAGAAAGTTTCTATCTTGGGATTTGGAGCAATGAGATTGCCTCATTTTAAAGACAATAATCAAATAAATGTCGAAGAGTCCGATAAAATATTGAGTTATGGGATTGAGAATGGAATAAATCTTGTTGATACCGCTTATTCTTATCATGCAAATAATTTATCTGGAAAAGGAAATTGTGAAGAGTATCTCGGAAACTTCTTGTATGAAAATTCATATAGGGATGAAGTCCTTTTAAGTACAAAGCTTCCTAGTTGGCTCATTAAGTCAAAAGAAGATATGAATAAGATATTCGAACAGCAACTAAGAGATTTGAAAACAGATTCAATTGATTTATACATGCTGCATAGCCTCAACGAGGATTATTGGAAAATGTTTAGGGAACTTGATGTCTTTGAATTCATGGATGATCTCTTAAGCTCCGGCAGAGTAAAACATATGGGATTTTCATCACATACTGAAATGGATTGGATAGTGGATATTGTAGATGACTATGACAAGTTCGAATTTGGCCTAACCCAATTGAACTACCTTGATGAAAGATACCAATCCGGAAGGGAGGGAGTTGAGTATTTGGCTTCCCATAATTTAGGAACAATGATTATGGAACCTCTTAGAGGTGGAAGACTAGTGCAAAATGTTCCTCAAGACATTATGGAATTATGGGATATGGCTGAAGAAAAGAGAACTCCACTTGAATGGGCTTTCCAATACCTTTGGAATATGGAGGAAGTAAACACAGTCCTTAGTGGAATGAACAGCATAGAGCAGGTAAAGGAGAACATTGAAATAGCCAACAGGTCAGAAATAAACTCCATTAGTGAAAATGACTTGGAGCTTATTCATGAGGTCGCTTGGGAATACAAGCAAAGGAGAGGAAATGACTGCACAGGTTGTGGATACTGCATGCCATGCCCTCATGGAGTGGATGTTGCAGGATGCTTTAGGGAATATAATGTGGCTAAAATGTTAAATAATCCTGCAGGAAGTGCAATGCATTATTTCTCACTTGAAAGTGGCACAAGGGCAGATAGCTGCTTGCATTGCGATGACTGCCTAAACCATTGCACTCAAATGATCAATATCTCTGAAGATTTAAAGAAAGTTGAAGAGTTCTTTGGCAAGAAATACACTTATTTCTAATAATTAAAAAAGAGATTATAAAAAATAACAATTGTTATATATTATAAGATTTAATATTAAACTAGGGATTCAAAAAGATATAAAAATATAAAAGATAATTTAAATATATTATTAGATGTTGAAAGGTGGAAACATGCCAGAAAGATATAAAGGATTTGGATACTGGGATATAGCAACTCGTCAAATGAGTATTGTAACTAGAAGCCAACAGACAAGATTTAAAGATGCTAAAATAGGAGTAGTTGGCTGTGGAGGCATAGGTGGAGGAACCATTCTTATGCTTGCACGTATGGGACTTGGAGATTTGACAATAATAGACAAGGATGCATATGATCTCTCAAACCTAAACAGACAAGCAATCTCCAGTTTGGAAACAGTAGGCGTAGACAAATCAATTGCAACAAAGGAAAGAGTCAGAATAACAAACCCTTATACTAAAGTAAATGCTTTTAATGAAGAATTGAATGCAGATAATGTTGATGAAGTCTTTGGCGATAGGGATATAATCATAGATGCATTGGATAACCTATACACAAGAATCATCGTAAGCAGATTTGCTAGAGAAAATGATATCCCATTTGTTCATGGAGCCATTCATGGAACACAAGGGCAAGTAAGCGTATTCACTAAAGACACTCCATCATATGAGGAATTGTTTTCCCTTCCATCCCTTGGAAAGGAATTGGGAGAGGAAACCAAAAAGGAAATATCAAAATTAACAAAAGGAGTGCCTCCAGTAATTGGGCCAGTTCCAAATATTGTTGGATGCTTGGAAGCATTTGAAGCTTATAAACTCGTAACTGGAATTGGAGAGGTTAACTACGCTCCAAAAATACTTAATTTTGATTTACTCAACTTAGAGTCTTTTAAAGTTTTGGAATTATAAAAATTCCTTAACTACCAATTTTTTATTTTTTTTTCTTAATTTCTTAATAGTTTTTATGCTCTATTTTTATTCGATTTCTATTGATTTTACCTTATTTTTATATTATTTTAATTATTTTTTCTAAAAATTTTTAGATAAATTTCTCCATTTTTGTCAAAATTCTATAAAAATATATGTTAAAATATGTTTTTGTTCAAATTATTATAATAAAAATAAACTATTTTTAAGATTTTAATAAAAAATTGGATATTCAAATGAAAATTATTAAAAAAAATAAACTATTGCACAACCTTTAAATAAGTATAAAATAAAAAAGTAATATATATTAAGAAAATTAATATATTAATATGTATTAGGTGGAAATATCTTTCCGAAACTAATAATCTAATAAATACTATGAACTTATATTCCAAATCTAATGGAGAATGATTTAATGGAAGAAAAAATCAAAAATGTAATCGAAAGAATGAAAGCAGACAATATAAAGTTTATTAGACTCCAATTTGTTGATTTGCATGGAATTCCAAAAAATGTGTCTATCCCATGTAAATTAGAAAATATGGAAGATTTATTAACTGACGGTATCCTATTTGATGGATCATCAATACCAGGTTTCGTAGGAATTGAAGGAAGTGACCTTGTATTGAAACCAGATATAAGCACTTATTCAGCTTTATCCTGGAGACCTGAAGAATCTGCATCCTGCAGATTTATTTGTGACATTTACAAACCTAATGGAGAACCATTTGAAGGGGATCCAAGAGGAATCCTTAAAAAGGCATTGGCTAAAATCAAGGAAGAAGGTTACACCTACAACATAGGTCCAGAACCTGAATTCTTTATTGTAGACACTGATGATGACGGATACCCAATTCCTCACGATGATGCAGGATACTTTGATGTGGAACCTGTCGATAAGGGAACCGACTTCAGAAGGGAAATTACCACTAACTTGCAGGAATTAGGCTTTGAAGTTGAAGCAAGCCACCACGAAGTAGGTCCTGGTCAAAACGAAATTGCATTTAAATTCGATGACGCTTTAAAAACTGCTGATGCTGTAATTACATTCAAACAAGCAATCAAAGCTATTGTAGCAAACATGGCTGATTTCGATGGATTTGACTACAGAGTCACTTTCATGCCAAAACCATTCTTCGGAGAAAGCGGTAGCGGAATGCACTGTCACCAAAGCTTATTCAAAGATGGGGAAAACATCTTTTATGATGAAAACAGCGAAACCGGATTATCCCAAGAAGCTATGTGGTTTATTGGAGGATTATTAAAACATTCCGCAGCTATCACAGCAGTTACCAACCCTATCGTAAACTCATACAAAAGATTGGTTCCAGGTTACGAAGCTCCAGTATACATTTCCTACGGTATTCAAAACAGATCCACTTTAATCAGAGTTCCAGCTGCACGTGGAAAAGCTACCCGTATCGAATACAGAAGCCCAGACCCAACCTGTAACCCTTACCTTGCATTTGCAGTGATGTTGGAAGCTGGTATGGATGGTATCAAAAACAAAATCGACCCTGGAGAAGCAATTGAATTCAACATTTATGAGTTAAGCGATGAAGAAAGGGAAGAAATGGGTATTGAATTGTTACCTTCCAGTTTATGGGAAGCATACCATACCTTTGAAGAAAGCGAAATCATGAAAGAAGCACTTGGAGACCACATATTCAATGCATTCCTCAGTGCAAAATATGAGGAATGGGACGAATACAGAGTCCAAGTATTCAATTACGAACATAAGAAATACTTAAACTTATAATTCAAACTATATTGAATTTAAGATTTAAGAACATATAGCTATTTAAAAAAATAAATTAAATAGCTATTTTTATTATTTTTAAAAACTTGTTTTATCAACCACAACACTTATTTTTAAAAAAATTCCGTTTAGAAAGTAGGAGATTACATGTCAGAATCTGAACATAGAATGATAGAAATTCTAAGAATCCTTAATGTGCAGGAAAAGCCAATCGGTTCAAAAGTAATAGCTGACGAACTTAAAACCAAAGGATATAACCTTGGTGAGAGAGCAGTGCGTTACCATATGCAAATTCTTGATGAAAAGGGATACACAGAAAGAAAAGGATATTCTGGCAGAGTTATCACAGAACTTGGAAGAGCAAAGCTTGAAAAGGGATTGATTTACGACCAAGTGGACTTCACATTTTCAAAATTCGAAGAGAGGATATACTTAACTGATTTTGATTACAATAAAAGGTGTGGAAATGTAATTGTAAATACCTCAAATATCCTTGACAACAAGGCATTTGACATCATAAAGGAAGTCTTTGCTGCAGGAGTTTGCGTAAGCCCATTGATCAATGCGAAAAAAACTGAAATCAATGGCAAAAAGGGATATGTGATGAAAACCATCTGCGGTACAACAATTGATGGAGTGTTCTTAAAAAATGGAATTCCTTCTATCCCTCAATATGGAGGGCTAGTTGAAATTGAAGATTACTATCCTACCAAATTCTCAGAATTGATTTCCTACAAGAAAACTTCAATAACTCCATTAGATGCATTTATAGCAAAAGACATGACTTCAGTATTGGAAGTTGCAGAGCATGGAACAGGTACAATACCTGCAAACTTTAGGATAATTCCTGGAACCAGTGTCGAAAAGGCAAAGGAAATCATCCAAAAACTTGAAAAAGTGGGAATTGGAGGAGTTTTGGAAATTGGAGAAACAAGTGAAAACGTTTTAGGAATTCCAGTCCCAGAGGGAATGGTTGGAATATCCATCATTGGAGGAATCACACCATTCTGTGCAGCTCAGGAAATGGATTATAAAGTTGACATCAAGACCGGAGAGGAATTCATTGATTACAATAAACTTAAAGAGCTTGAATCCTCTAAACACAAAATCAAAAAAGCAAAGAAAATAGAGTATAAGAAAACACCTTTCATACTTACAAAATCATTGAATAGAATGAATCAAGTGGATTATGACATTGAAACCAATGAAGGAAACATAGTTGCAAACATATCCTACTTGAATAAGCAAGACCTTGATGATGCATTAACAATCATGAAAAGAACATATAAGAGTCTTCCAAAATACATGAATCCACTATTCAATATTGTAGATTATCCAAGTGACGACAGCAAAGTGGGAATAGCTACCGTTTGCAGCTTGTCAATTGACGGAATATTAATCAACAATGGTATCATGAGCACACCAAGATACGGAGGATTACTCGAACTTGGAAAACCTCCATTGTTTGTAGAGATGATTTCATATGACGGTTCCTCAATAGACCCTCATAAAATATTCATCTTCAAAAATCTAACCTCCATATCCAAACGCCAAAATCCTAAGAAGATACTCGCTTCCATTAAAGAGGTTCCATACATTGCAAGACCTGAATGTGAAGAAATCTTGGATAAAATCAATGAAAATGGATTCCCTATCTTTAAAGTTGGTAAGCCAAGGGAATTGGTGTACAATGCAAAAGTGGACAACTACAACTTCGGTATCGTTACAGGAAGCGGATTGAATTCAATAGCTGCAATTAAGGAAAAGGGAATAGCAATTGAAGCAAAAGCAGTTGAAACTATTTTACCAATAGAGGATATGAGTTTAATCTATGAACAATAATTAAAAAAACCGCATTGAAATGAATAAAAAGTATAAAAATAGTATAAGAACAGATTAAAAATAGGCTAAAAATAGATTAAAAAAGAAAAAAGAAAAAAGAAATAAGAAATAAGAAGATTTAGATTACTTCAATATAAACAGACTCTTTAGATTCATCTTTAGGATAGTGATGTAATTCTATAATATCTTCCTTATATTCTTCAAAGTCAACCTCGATAGTGTCAGAAATAATTTCACCATCTAAAGCAATCATCACTCTACAACTTGGCTTTCCTCTAAAGTCAGAAAGATCCACTCCTAAGACATCTCCTTTAGCGGAAACACGATTGTATGCAATATCCACTTTATCGAATTCTTTAAAATTATTCTTAATGTAATCGAGAACTTCATCAGAAGTCATTGTTAATTCCTTATCGACCATTTTTTGACCTCCATAGAGATTATAAAATTTTTGAAAATCAAATACTTACTTTATGATTAATAATATATTGTTTCTAATATATAAAATTATTTGTATTTATTAAAACTAATTAATGTCTTATAAAAAAATAATGGAAAAATGAAATTGAAGCTATAATGTAGCTTCAACAACGATGAGCTTATCTTCATCTCCACCAGGCATATGACGGAATTCAATGATCTCGTCCTTTACCTTATGCAAATCAATGTCTACAGCTTGATTTAACAATTCACCATTGAGCTGAAGGGAAAGTATTAATCCTTCACCGGTTTCCTCATCTTCTGGAGTAAGCCCAAGTACAGTACCTGGAGCAAATACTCTGTTATAAGATAATTCAAAAATATCATCAACTTTTACATTGTTTCTTACATATTCTATAATATCGTCTGGGTCCATCTGTATCTCTTTGACCATAATTACACCTTTTGTACATAGCATTATTTAAATTAAAGATATGATTAATAATCTCATACTTAATATCAATAAATGATAATTTAATTAATTAAAAAATTAATTTAATTGATTGTGAAATTCAATCATCATTTAAAAATTAATTAAATCATAATTTATCAATATAATTTCTAAAAAATAAAAAAATAAAAAAAGAAGAAAAATATAAGAAAAAGAGAAAGAGCTTATTGAGCTCTGTATTCTCTAATTGCGTTATATTCGTCGTCTTCTTCAATCCAAGTAGATAATCTGTCTCTGTTTTTCTCAGCATCAATAATTAAGGTACCTTTACCGTTTAAAGCAATGTCCCCTTGGTATTCGATGTATCTACCAGGGTAAACAATACCATCTAATTCAGGATCGGTTACAATTCCTTGTTCTACGAAACCTTCGAGTAATCTTCCAACTTTTCCGTGAATTACGATGTTACCGTTTTTCATTTGTCCACCAGGCCAACGGTTTACGTTACCATCAATTTCAATGGTACCTTTGGTCATGTGAATACCTGCGAGAATATCACAGTCACCTAAAACGTGGATTTTACCACCGACTAAACATTCACCACATTGTTTACCAGCATTTCCGTGGATAATGATTTCTCCACCGGACATACCTCTCCATTCACCAATGTAGGATGCACCACAGAATTCTTTGGTATTACCCATAATTTCGAGTTTACCACCTTTCATTTCACGACCAGCGTGAGCTGCTACGTTACCGAATACAGTAACTACTCCACCAGACATTTCTGCACCAACGTGAAGGTCTGCATCACCGTTAACAACTACTTCACCAGCACTCATTTTACAACCGATGTATTTTACTCTGTTACAATCTCCGTTTAAAATCATTTTGACTTCAGCTGGAGATTCTGCTTCTCCTTCAACAGTGATGTCAAAGTAATCAGTGATTGGGAATCTGGAGTTTCCTACAGGTACTTTGTACTCTGCAAAGTCTTCTTCAGTCCAAGAGTAAATGTTATCAGTGATTAACTCATCAAATTCTAAAGCAATTGAAGAAGTTTTCTTTTGATCAAAAGTTATAGTTTTCATTAATAAACACTCTCCTTATTTAGCTTCTACGTCCACTCTAGTTGGGTTTGGTACATAGTGGTCGTGTACTTGATAGTTTTCCCATTTGACAGAATAGTATTGGGTAAAGAATGGCATTATACTGTCGATAATTTGTTTTTCTTCTTCTTCGTATCCTATGACGTTAGTCCAAATGGTGTGGCTTTGTTTAGTGGAAACAATGTCACCATCTTTAACAACGATTTGACCATCTTTGATAGTGTAGTAAGCGTTACTGAATGCTTTTTCGACACCTTCAGGATCTTTGGATGGGTCAAAGTCATTAGGGTTAATGTCATATACAGCAATATCTGCGTTGTAACCAGGGGTAAGTGCACCTCTGTCTTGGAATCCGTGGATTTTTGCAGGAGCTGCTCTGGAAATAGTAGCTATTTCGTAGAAGTCGTATTCTCTTTCGAGACCAGCTAAGCCAGTTCTTTTGGAAGCCCATTTGTGTACTTCACCATTGTCAATCATAGACATCCTTTTCTCAGCACTCATTAACCAGGAGATGATCTTAGGATATCTGATGAAAGGACCTGCATTAGGGTGGTCAGTGGTTAAACATACTTGCCATGGGTTTTTAATGTGCAAGAACAATTCAAGACCAATAGCCCATTGTAAGGTACTTACTGGAGTTTTTGGAGAGTAAATACATGGAATGATACCAGCTGCGGTTTCACATTCAATGTCTTTGTTAGCCCATTTTAATCCAGAAATTTTGAACAAGTCGTATTCCATAGGAGCGTCTGCAGTCATGGTTGTGGTTTCGTCGAAAGTTACTTGACCTACGTCACAAGTTACGTATGGGTTTTTGTTAATGAAGTCAGCAACTTCTTCTGCACCGGATGCTGCATCTTTCCAACTGTTACCAGTGTAAGAGTGGAATTGTGCGTGAGTACAGTGGATAGTTTGATCCCTTACGCCAGCAGATGCTTTAGTGGATTTTGCAATGTCTTTAATAGAGTCTAAAGTTGCAATAGTGGTTGGTACGTTTCCTGGGTGACCTAAATCATTAGGGTGGATGTGTATAGAGTGAGGAAGACCTAATTGTTCGTTAGCTTTTGCTAAAGCTCTTACAACTTCTCTGGAGGTTACGTCAAAGTAAGGTGCTTTGTCATCGTATCCGTGTACGTTCATACCCCAACCCCATGCTTCTGAACCACATGGGTTTACGATTTTTACACCGTATCCTTTAGATACTCTTAACATTGCTGCAATAAATGCTGCTAAGTCGTCAATTCTGTTTTCTCTTGCATATTCCATTACGAACCAGTTGTTACCAAATAATGGTAATGGGTTAATATCGATGTTTGGAATAGTGTTAATTTCTTCGTGTGTGTGTTTTGCTTCTAAAGGAGGCATAGCTGCTTCACAAACAGTACCGTATCCCATTCTTGAGTATCTGTATCCAGTGGTAGGACAACTTGGGATAGAGAAACCAGCTTCAGCTCTGGTTACTTTAGTTTTTTGAGCTACTCCTCTTCTTTCGTCTTCTGGTCTGTATAATCTACCTACAACCAATTTTGGTCCTGCAACGTGAGCGTGAGGGTCTACACCAGCAGGCATTACAATTTTATCAGTGACGTCTAATACTTCAGCGTCAGCGGATACATCTTCAACGATTTTACCATCTTTGAAGCAGATATCCATTTTTTCTCCGTTTACTTCATTAGCAGGGTCGTAAACAATACCATTTTTAAGTATATATTCCATTAAAATCACCTTACTTATCTAAGAGACATGCGAGACCTTCATTAGGAACGTATTCATCTGCTACGTTAGGTTCTTCTCTGAGTTTCATTACTCTTTCTTTCAATTCACGTACAATCCATTCGTCATCACGACAGGTTTCAGGTTTGTCGATAGCTTTTTTCATCCAGATAGGAACACCATCCATACGGTAACTGGTACCTCCACATTCTACAGAAATGAAGGATCCAGGAAGTACTACGTCAGCAAGTTCAGTAGATGGTCCCCAGTGAATATCGATTTGGATAACTGGAATGTTTGCTAAGTGTTGGTTTGCTCCGTTAGGGAAGTGAGCACCAGGGTCTGCTGCAATTACCATGAAACAGTCAGGTTCTTTTCTTACGAGTAAGTCAATAGTGTTGGTTTCACCCATCATATATCTTCCGTATCCTCTACAGAAGTCTACACCGAATGCCCAACCGGTTTCGTAAGCCATGAAAATGTTGAAACCGTTTACGTTAAAGTGACCTCTCATAGGAGTAAGTCCCCATTTACTGTTGGTGTTTAAGTCTTGTACTAATTTAATTGCGATGTCAATGTTTCTTTGTTTTCCTAAGGTGTGGGTTAAACCTAAACCGAAGAAGAGAACACCGAATTCTGCAGCTTCCATTTCAGCAGCTAATTCATAAATGTCTTCAGCTGGAATACCGGAAACAGATTCAGATTGTAATTTTTTACCTTTTAATACAGCTCTTAAAGCGTTGTAGAAACCGTAGTCTCCGTTTTGTTCAAATCCAATCCATTTGTCAGACATTTTTGCAGTGTCTGAGAATTTTGGATCCATAGTAATAACGGTTCTGTCGAATCTACCTCTTTGTCTGAAGTATCCTCTAGGGAATGCTGCATATCTTGCTAAGTGTCTTGGGTGAGAGTTCATAGCGTTACTACCAGAGTATGCAATAACGTCAGCTCTGTTTTTAACTTCCCCTAAGGTTTGGATAGGGTAACCTGCGTTTTGCATAGCTTGTAAACTTGGACCGTGACAGATAGTTGCTTGGTTATCTAAAACAGCACCAATATATTCACCTAATTCTACACCTTCTTTCATACATTCAGTAGAAGTTTCAGACCAACCGTAGAATACTGGTCTAATAGAGTTTGCAATATATTCAGCTGCAGTGTCTAAAGCAGTATCCCAGTCCACTTCTTCAAGAACTCCTTCTTCGTTTCTTACCATTGGTACAAGTAATCTTTGGTCCATATCTTCCATAACTTTACTTGCACCTAATCTGCATGCGTGTCTTACAGCAACTACGTGACCGTCTTTTACTAAGAAGTCTAAGTCGTCACAGTTACATCCACAAAATGCACAAGTACAATTTTCTACAATGTGATCGTAATCAGTTACAGGTGGTTCATATGTCATGATCAATCAACTCCTCCCATTTACGTCCGTTATAAACTGGTCTTTCACCTAATGATTCCATGTTTTCTACAACATCATCATCTTCTTCGTCAACATATTTTTTGTATACCCATCTCATTAAGTCTGCCATTAATAAAACTTTTCTATCAGTTTTTTCAACGGTAGCGTGGATACCTTTGTAAGTAGGGTCTGAACAACAGTAGGTTTCGTGGCTTACAATAGTGTTAGCCCATGGACCTTTACATACAAAAATGGTACCTTCGTGAGGAGCATCTCTGGATTTTGCTGCGTTTAAAACAACTTCACCGTAGTCAGTTTTTACAAGTACAGTGTCCCAGTTTTTTACACCTAATTTTACCATGTCACGAGGATCCATGTAACAGGTACCGGAAGCGTTTTTATATTCTTCTTTTAAGGTAGAACCTCTTTTCTTACAAGCTCCTTGATATATGTCAGAACCAGTGTTTAACATACATTTGAGTACTTTGGTAGTACCTTCTTGAGCTACGTTTTCTAAATCTCCAACTACTGGTCTTTCTAAATAAGTATTTGCGTAATGCATGTTATCACTCCTATTCTAACCATATAGCTTCAGTAGGACAGAACATTTGGCAAGTACCACATTTGTCACATTTGTCCACACTGAATAATTTAATAAATCCGTTTTCAACCATCATAATAGTTTCGGTTGTTTTGGAACCATGTCCACCAGCGTTTTCTGGACTGATAGAAGCGTTTACTGGACATGCGATAACACATACTCCACAACCTAAACATTTATCTTGATCTACTTTAAGTTCCATAAATAATCACCAATCAAATTAATTTTTTAAAGCTTCGAATGCTGCAATCCAAGATTTAGAACTAGTTGGGGTGTAATCGATGTCAGTTCTAGTTACGGTTAATGCTCCGTTAGGACATGCTTTAGCACATGCACCACAGTGGATACAGTAATCTTCTTCTTTAACTAAGTGAGTTCCTCTGTCTCCAGGACCAGATGATTTAGGGAAGGATAAAACATTACATGGACATACATCAATACATGCACCACAGGTACCACATTTTTCTTCATCGATTTCGAGAGTACCTTTAAATGCTTGTTTTACAGTAGCTGCGTCTGCAGGACAGACTCCTTCACACCATCCACATTTAATACAGGTTTCTTTGTCAATAATTGCATTACCAGTAATAGCTGCTTTAGCAGGGTCGAGGTCATATTCACCGTAGGAACAGGATCTACATACTGCTTTAATAGCGTTAACAGGACATGCTTTTTTACATACGAGACAGTATACACATTTTTCTTTGTCAATAACAATGCTTTCTTCACCGGTGGTTTTGTCTACTACAATAGCTTCTGCAGGACATAATTCAGCACAAGCACCACAGTAAATACAGTCGTCTTCACATACTTCGATTTCACCAGTTACTAAGTCAGCTCTGTTAGGTAAGGTTCTGTCAATAGTGATGGAAGCTCTAGGACAAGCTGCTTCACATTTTTTACAGAATAAACATTTGTCTTCATCGATTTCAGCTGAAGCGATGAGAGTTGGATAAGCTTCATTTTCTTTAATAGAGACGCCACCAATAGTAAGGTCTAATGCGCCTGCTGGACATACTCCACTACACATACCACAGAGAACACATTTGCTTTCATCAATGCATAATTTTGCTTTGACTTCATTGTCGTTTTTGAAAAGAGCATAGTTTTGAGCAATCTTTTCATGACCACTGAAATAGGTTTCGGTGTATTTACGTTCAATAGGAGCTACTTCATCAAGAGCAATAGCTTCTACAGGACAAGTTGCTTCACAAAGGCCGCAACCAATACAAACGTGATCTTTAAAGGACAAAATTCTGTCTTCTTCTGCTGATCTTTTTATATTGAAGTCTTTGCCTTCAATTTCTTTAACGTTAACCATTTTTTACCTCCAAAATTTCAATTGATTTTGTTGGGCAGTTCTCAACACACATAAGACAGCCACAACAATAACGGGGGTTTATCTTTGCTTTCAATGAATCTAAATTAATAGCCTTCATCTCACACAAATCTACACACAATCCACAACCAATACATCCATCGTTAATCTGTGGGTCATAATGATTCATATTAAAAATAGTCACGATTTGACGAATTTCTTTATAATCTCCAAATAAAACTTTTGTTATTAATATAAAATCCTTAGGACTTAACTCTAAAATAGTTTTAGCAAGTTCGATAGAATCCATGGATATGTTTCTACCATTTAAGTAGTGAGAAATAGTTGATCTGTCTACACCGATTTGAGATGAAATCTCCTTTTGGGACAATCCTCTTTTTCTCAACTCAACACTTTCTAAATATTTTAGTCCAGATACTATATGTTTTGGCATAAATTCACCATGTGTACATTATAATATATATTATATATACTTATAAAAGGCACATACTTAGACTCAAGTATAAAGATTTATATATGACTGTGTATTATTTACACATTTATAAAAATATTAATTTTAATTTATAATCTTTATTTTTAAAAATTAACATTTAATAATAATTTAATTTATAATTTTAAATCAAATAATTAGTTATTTATTGAATAAATTATTTTTTAATTAAATTATAAAAATTAAACTAATTTTAATAAAATAAAAATAGTCAAAATTTAATCAAAAATAACTAAATTATATCTCCAATATGTAAGTAAATTTACATCGAATTTTTTAAAATTTTTAAAATTTTTAGGCCAAACAAAAAAATGTGTAGTAAATACACATAAAGGAGGTGTAGTAAGTACACATAGTGGTTTCTAAAGATAAAAACTAATAAAAAAATAGAAAAAATTTACTAAAAAACAAGCACAAGATATTATAAAAAATTAACAAAAATAAGAGAAAATTAATTAGAAATTTGTAGAAAATTTTTGAAAAATAAATAAAAAAATCTAAAAAATATCTATAAAAAATTTAGAAAAAAATAGTGAAAATAGTGAAAATAGTGAAAAATTCAAGAAAATTAAAATATAAAAAATGTGAAAAATAGTAAAAAATATACTATTTATTCTTCCTTATAGAAAGGTTCCCTATTATGGATTCCCTTTAAGAAAATATCTACAAGTTCTTCATCAGACACTCCATACCTAATGAACTCAACCAAGTCTACAAGATTATCATTTCTAAGAAGACAAGGTTTGATCTTTCCTTCAGGAGTGATTCTGAGTCTTGTACAATTCTTGCAGAAATTGGTATTGTCTACAGGATGGACAACCTCTATCTCACCGCCATCAATGAAATATTTCTTACGATCCTGCATGAATTCCCTTACCTTGATCTCATCTGCAATTTCAGCCAAGTGTTTTTCAAATTCTGCAAGTGGGTAATGGTACTTGGAGTTGAAGTCATTGTCATCACAGCTTTCAGACTCAATGATCTCAATGAGCTGCAAGATTACACCATGTTCTTTAGTGAATTCAAACATGTCCATAATCTCATCATTGTTGATATTATTCATAACTACCATATTTATCTTAACTGGATACATACCAACTTCACAAGATTTGACAATTCCATCCTTAACTCTTTGTAAAACGTTTTTCCCTACAATCATTTGATAGGTTTCTTCATCAAGTGTGTCTAAACTGACATTAACTCTGTCTAATCCTGCATCGACTAGATCTTGTGCAAATTTCTCTAAAAATATACCATTGGTAGTGATTGAAATATCCTTGAAATCAAGTGAATTAATTTTTTCAACAATTTCAACAATGTCTGGCCTGACTAAAGGTTCGCCTCCAGACAAACGTATTTTCTCAACACCTAATTTCTTTGCAATTCTGCAGATTTCATAAATTTCATCAGGAGTCATTTCTGAAGAGGATTCCAACATCCCATCATGGTGACAGTATATGCAATCTACATTGCAACGATTAGTGATTGAAATCCTAAGTGAAATAATTGGTCTTTCATAATCGTCTCTTACTTTATCCTTCATCAATAAACCCCAAAATAAAATTCATACCAAAAAATTATAAAATAAAAATAAATTATGCTAATAAAATATAAAAATCAATTTTAAAAAATGATCTATTCATTATCAATGGAAATTTCTACATTCTTTACTTCATCTACACCATATTCAGAAGTTTTAATAGCTTTCAATAATCCGAGAATAGTTTCTTTTATGATATCATCAGTGAATTTATTCAATTCAATATCATTTCCATTAATCACTAAATTAACCTTGTTTTCAAAATCTTTATCATCACTCATCAAATCACCTAAATACTAATTCCTAAAATATACAATAAATACTATTATATTATTCTTTTTTATTTTTAATTGTTATGTCAATATCATCAAAGTTTTCAACACCATATTCCTTAATCTTAAGTGGAGCCAATACTCCCAATATGGTTTGCTTGAGATAATCGCTGACAAATCTATTCAATCCAATATTCACTCCATCAATAGCTAAATTGACTTCAGCTTGAGTTTCAGGATTGTAATCTAGCTTTCCTTGTGCAAAGGCCTGGCCTATGAGACTTGCATCATTATATCCGCATTCATTAACAAACAATGTTTCTAAAATATCGTAGGATCTTTCTTCCACAAGGTCAACCAATTCCAATAGCTCTTCATCTGTGATTTCAAAAGAGTTCACCACTTTGATTGTATATTCATCCTTGACCTCTTCACAGGTAGCTATTTTAGCATAAGGATAAGCTTTAAATCCTTCTATAACCACAAAATCAGGATTTTCCATAAGTTTTATTAAGAATAAAATACGTTCTAAATCCATTCTTTCATTAATATTGAAATAGGTTCTTCCGCCAATTCCTACAACAAAATCTGAACCTGCTTCCATTTGCTTATATGTGTCGGTTCCCTCATGATCCATTTCCATCTGGTGATGAGAATGCTTAATGCTTGCTACCTTGAATTCCCTATTGGTTAATTCCTTAATGATCTTGCCTGTAAGAGATGTTTTGCCAGTATTCTTTAAACCTACAATTGAAATAATTCTCATCTTTACACCAATTAAAAAAATTTTTAATTATTTTTAAATTAATTATTTGAATTAATTACTTAAATTAATTAAATTAATAAAAGTTTAATCTATTGTTAAATTTAATTTATCTAAATAAAACTTTTATCATCAATCATAGATTAGATTAACTATTAAATCAAGATTCATCATAAAAATAGACCGTGAAATTTCACTAAATAAATTAAATTTAAAAATAAATCAATAGCTATTTTTAAAAAAATAATTTAAAAAATAGTTTTCATTAGAAATGAGTGAATAAGAGGTGACTATTTTAAAAATTATTTAATTAAAAAGGAGAATAAAAATAGAAAATTGTAAAACGAATATAATAAGCAAAAGCCCATTACAAAGTTTTACAACAACTAATTTATTCTATCGTGTTTCACCATTTTGATTTAAATCTTCAATCCTAGTATTGTCTGTAGGATTTAGGACCAAATTCAGTGAATGGTAATGGTTCTTCGTTGTCTACACCACTGTAGTAACCGAAGATGTCTCTGACTTTTTGGTTTACAGTAGCCCATACTTTGGATACTGGAATTTCACAAGGACATACTTCAGAACATTGACCACAGTTAGTACATGCATCTACCATGTGCACCATACGGGTTAAGTGGAAGAATGGAGCTGCAGGGGTGTATCCACCAGGTACCCATTCAGGACCTTCAGCTTCGAGACAGCAGTCATCACAGAAACAGAGAGGACATGCTTCACGGCAACCGTAACATTTCATACATCTGGAGAATTCTTCTTTGTATTCTGCGAATACTTCTAAGATGTCACCAGAGGTTCCAGCAAAGTCTTTTTCTCTTTGTGCCATTGCTTGTTTTACCATGATGTTGTCGATGTTAGAACGGATTGTTACACCTTTTTCGATTGGTGCTTGGGTTTCAATTAATCCAGCATCAATTACTTTTCCTAAGATGTCTGCACCTTTTTCGGAACATACTTCTACGAAGGTTGCTTTTCCAGCTAAGTCACCGATAACTCCCCAGTTACCTAAAGCTAAATCAGCGTTGGTAGGGATGTTCATGGTACATCTTTGACAGTTTTCTCTTCTACCCATTCCGTCTTCTTCGAGTTCATCGATGGAAATTGCTTTTTCACCATCAGCGGTTTCCATAATGAGTTTTCCTTTGGAAATTTCTTCTTTGATGACGTCAGCAGGGTCTAATTCGTAAACGTCTCTAATCATTTTCATGGTTGGTACAGGTGGCATGGTTCCTCCACAGTTTACACCAATCATGATTACGTTTTCTTCGATAACTTTTCTTTTTCTCATTAACTCTTTTAAGGTCATTGCGTCACATGGTTTTGTGGTAACTGCAATTTTCATATCTCTTGCACCATCTAAGTATTTGGATACGAATTTTGCTAAGTTTAAGGTACCACAGTGAAGGGATCCTGCAGATTTGATTACATCTTCAGGTTCAGTGATGAGAATAGGTTTAGCATCGTATAAGTCAGCTGCTTCTTCTACAGCAACTACTGCATCAACAATACCTTCTTCGAGTAAGTATTTCATGATAGTAGTTACGACTCCACCGTATTCTCCTTTTTCTTTAATTGCTTCATTACCAGAGTATGCATAAAACATATCATTTACATTTACAGCCATATTATCTACTCCTTATTCACCTTATAATTTTTCTACTTGAATAGCACAAGCTTTTAATTCAACCATTTTACATTTAGGGTCGAAAGAATCGGAGTTGGTTAACATGTTAGCTGCACATTCGGTAAAGTGCATAGGAATGTTTACAATACCTTTCTTAATGTCGTCAGTTACACGAGCAGGAATTTCAATTTCTCCTCTTCTAGAGTATGCTTTTACTATTTCATTGTTAAGAATTCCTCTTTCTGCTGCATCTTCGGTGTTGATTTCGATGAATCCGGTAGGTACTTCCTTATCTAAGGTTTCACATCTTCTGGTCATAGCAGCGTGATAGTGGAACAAGATACGGGTAGTAGTTAAGAGTAATGGGTATTCGTCATCAACAACTTCGACAGGACCTTTGTGTTCTAATGCTTGGAATACACCTAAACCGTCTGGGTGAGCGAATTTATCTTTGTGCATTAAAGGTTCACAAGGATCTTCTGGGTCAAGACATGGCCAGTGGACACCTTCAGGTTTGAGTAATCTTTCGTGAGTAATACCGTAGTAGGAAGGAGCGAGTTCTCTGATTTCTTCCCAAATTTCAGCAGCGTTTTCGTAGTGGAATAATTCTCTTGGTCTGCCCATTCTAACAGCAATTTCTTCCATGATCTTCCAGTCAAGCATAGTGCCTTCAGGTGGTTCTTGAGCTTTACGTAACCATTGAACTCTTCTTTCACCGGAAGTGAAGGTACCTTCTTGTTCACCCCAACCTGCTGCAGGTAATACAACATCTGCTTCAGCAGCGGTATCGGTCATGAACAATTCTTGAACGATTAACATTTCTAAGTTTGCAATTGCTTCTTTGGTGTGTTTAATATCTGCATCGGAGAGTACAGGGTCTTCCCCGTGGATGTATAATACTTTTAAGTCACCAGAGTGAGCAGCGTTCATCATTTCAACTAAGGTTAAACCAGGAGTGGTTGGTAAGTCGATTTGGTAAGCTTCTGAGAATTTTTTGGTAATTTCAGGGTTTGCAACTTTTTGGTAACCTACATAGTCAGAAGGTAATGCACCCATATCACAAGCACCTTGTACGTTGTTTTGTCCTCTTAATGGGTTTACTCCTCCACCGATTTTACCTAAGTTACCGGTTAACATTGCTAAGTTAGCAGTGGACATTACGTTGTCTGCACCGTGAGAGTGTTCGGTAATACCTAAGGAGTATACAATAGCTGCGTTTTCAGCTTGTGCATATTCGATAGCTACACGTTCAATTTGTTCAGGGTCAGCTTCAGTAATTTCTGCTACTTTGTCAAGGTCGTATTTCATTGCAACTTCTTTCATTTCTTCGTAACCTTTGGTTCTGTTCTTAATGAACTCATCATCTTGTAAACCGTTTTCAATGATGATTTTGATCATACCGTTCATTAAAGCTACGTCAGTACCTGTTTTGAATTGCATGTATTCGTGTGCTAATTTTGCAGTAGGAGTGAATCTTGGGTCTGCTACTACTAATTTTGCACCATTTTTAATAGCTCTGATAATTTTACGACCGAATAATGGGTGTGCTTCCATGTTGTTAGAACCAATACAGAAGATGAAATCAGCTTCTTCAATACTGTCATAACCGTTAGTGGATGCACCGGAACCGAAGGTGGTTGCAAGACCAGCTACAGTAGGACCGTGACAGATACGTGCACAGTGGTCTACGTTTTGAGTACCACATCCAGCTCTTGCTAATTTCTGGGTTATGTAAATGTTTTCGTTAGGAGATCTAGCACATGCGTAGAAACCTAATTTGTTAGGGTCAGTGTCAGCATATTTTTTAAGTGTGCTAGCTACTAAGTCTAAAGCTTCATCCCAGGAAGCTTCTCTGAATTCACCATTTTCTTTGATTAACGGAGTAGTTAATCTGTCTGGGTGGTTAATGAATTGCCATCCAAAGTTACCTTTTGGACATACTTTTCCTTCATTAACAGGGTGTCTTTTCCATGGTTCGACACCAATGATTTTTCCATCTTTGACTACAAAGTTAATACCACAACCGGTACCACAGTAAGGACAAATAGATGGTACATATTTTATCTCAACCATTTTATAATCTCCATAATAAAATCAAGGTTTTATTTTTATATAGTTTACATATTGGCAAATTCAATTATTGACTAACAACTGAAATTTTAAATAATTATATATTTATTAAAACTTCTTGGATATTGTGAATTGTGTCGAGTATTGTGAATTGTGTCTTATTTTAAACAATATAATAATTTATTAAAATCTTTTAGGATTATTGTGAATTGTGTCGAGTATTGTGAATTGTGTCTATTGTTATAATCCAATAAAAGAATTGACAATAATATTCGAAGTACATAAATAATATAATATTATATTATCATGAAATGTGATATTTAGAACTTTAAAAAGATCTAAATGTGATTTAGAAACCAAAAAGCTTCTAAAAAGTTATTTCGGAATTAAGAATTCCCATATAAGTATGATTTTCATTCAAATGAAATTTTTAAAAAAATTTCTAAAAACTTTAATAAATTATGTAAATACTTATTGATATTTGAATTAAATAGGTTTCGCTCAAATATTTCAATAAGTAAATACAAATTTAGGGATTTATAAAAATCCTTTGTGTTTGACTAATAGAATATTAGATTCAAACTGATTTTGTACATTTAGTCACGTAAGTATACGAACCAGTATGCACATGCTACAAATACTGCAGCACCAACGATGTTACCTAAGGTTACAGGTATTAAGTTGTTGATGAAGAATTGTGCCCAGGTTACTTCAGCACCTAAGAAGATACCTAATGGGATGAAGAACATGTTTGCGACACTGTGCTCAAATCCAATACATACAAACGCCATGATTGGGAACCAAATACCGAAGAATTTACCTACTACATCATCAGCTGCGTTAGCTAAGTATACTGCTAAACATACTAACCAGTTACAACCAATACCTCTAAGGAAACATTGTACCCAAGTTAAAGAAGCAGTTGATTTTCCAGCTGCCATGAAGGTAGCTCCACCTAAAGCTTTGGTGTTAGCAATGGTAATTGCACCGCCAGCGAATGCTTCAGGTACCATAATACCAGTTGCGTAAGCAAGTACGTAAGCAACAAAGAGACCACCAATTAAGTTGAATACCCAAGATCCAACCCAGTTTTTGAGTAATCCCATAATATCAGTTTTACCATCTAAAAGACCCATAGTCATAAACATTACGTCACCAGTGAATAATTCAGATCCACAAATGACAACCATAATTAAACCTACAGGGAACACTCCCCCGAAGATTAATTTAGAAATACCTATTGGTACACCACCAGCTACTGCACCAGTGTTTGCTACTTCTGCAAGTAATCCACCGAATGCAATGTAAGCACCTGCTAAGAAACCTAAAATAGCAAGTTTAATGATAGGCATTTCACCTTTTGCGGTAGCTGCAGCTGCAACTGCTTTTGCAGTATCTGCAGGACTTTTAAAACTCATATATCTCAACCTCTTTTTTAAATTATCCCATATAATAATCAATACTCTCGAGGTTCATGTCAAACCTTACATAAAGAGAGCATTAATTATAATTATTTATCATTCATATAAAAAGACTTTGCTATTAAAAATAAATAAAAACATTTATATAGTGTGAATTGTCATTTTTTCAAAGAGAAATTAAGTTCATATCGATGAAAAATAGCAATAAATTGAAAAATATTCAATTTTATTCAAATCGCCATTAATAATTAATGGATAAATAAAAAATCAGCACTAATTTTTTTTTAAGTGAAAAATGAAAAATTCATTTCAATATGAAAATATAGTCATATTGATAAATCGTGATAAATTAAAAAACATTAATAAAATGCTTAAAAAGGTTAAAAAAATCATAAAAACACCTATTTTATGAATATAATTAAAGTTCTTATCATTAAAATAATATAAATAATAAGATAGATTGCGAACATAAAAAACATATCAATGGGAATAACGTGCTAAAAAACCTTAGAATCATTTCAACGAATACAAACAATTAACCTCATTAAATCCTTTATTTAGCCCGAAAAAGGAAAATACCCCAACATGAAAGCCATTTATAAAACGATAGCAAAAATTTTAAAAAAAAATAAGTTTTGCCTAAAAAATCTTATACCTGAAATCATGATAAATCGTGATAAAATAATCTAAAAACAGTAAAAAAAATCATTCAACAAATCATTGAAAAAAACAATTAAAAAAATGAAAAAAGATTCTAAAAATCATAGAAAAAACAAATTAAGAAAAATGTAAAAAATAATGGAAATTTTTATATTCTCTAATCATCAATTATCTCATAATATGCCCCTTCTGCACATGGTATGCATACTGGCTTTCCACCACGATTCAAGTGACGGCCATCGGTGATCTTTTCACCACAGACTGAACAGAATACACTGGTATGTGGATTACCTGGCATTTGTGAAGGATTTAAATCAACATGCACCTTTTCTACTTTGAAAAGATCTTCAGCAGAAGTCATTTTAAATCTTTCAATCATTTCATCTTTGGTTTCTCTTATTTTTTCTTGCTTATTGGCATCTGCATCGGAAACCCTGATGGCTTCACCGGTATCCATATTATAGAAAGTTACTGCAAATTTGCCATAATACATCTGCTTTAAGGTCCTTTTACCCATAGTGCATCTGGTTACAGCTTGAACTGCATCCGCCATACATCTATCAATTTCCAAAAATACAATAAGATTCTTATGGCGCTTGTTTAATTCAAAGCCCATCAATTCCATACCATACATTGCAAGCTTGGTTCCGATAGCTATTCCACCACAAACTTCCCCATGGAATTCAGCTGCTTTAGCCAATTGCTCTTCATAGTCCTCTACACTTACCATATTAACACCCTTTAAAAATTAATGGAAAAATTAGAAAAAATAAAAAATGAAATATTTAATGAAATATTTAATGAAATTTTAGTAAAATATTTAGTGAAATATTTTATGAATGATAAAAAAAATTAAAAAAAGAAAAAAATAAATAGGCTTATTCTAAAACAGTGTGCCTATTCTTTAAGTCCTCTTCGGTTTTACCCATAGCTTCCATCAATTCGGAAACCAATCCATCAAGGAAAACCAATGAAGTTAATTCAAAAGCAGTTCCGAGAGGAGTCAAGGAGGTATAATTTCCTTTAATTTGTCTTTTAAGGTAGTTTTCATCATCTACTTCAACTTTTGTTCTACCTTTAACATGAATGATACCATCTGCCAATTGACCTAAACTGCTTTCTGGATAAGAGGTCAATGCCAACACTTTTGCACCTCTTTTTTTAGAAATCTTAGCAGCGGTTACAATGGTATTGGTCTCTCCAGAACCGGAAATAGCTAAAATGCAATCTCCTGCATTGATAGCTGGAGAAATGGTTTCACCTACAACATAAGAACTTAAGCCTAAATGCATCAATCTCATTGCAAATGCCTTAGCTGCAAGACCTGACCTTCCCGCACCGGTTACAAAGATGTTGTCTGCAGTTGTAATAATTTCAATAAAATTTTCTATATCCTCTTCAACTAAATACTCTTCTGCATCACGAATATTGTCTAAAATTGCCTCAATTGCTGATAACATAAAATCCATTTAAATCTCTACCTAAACTTATAAATAATTTCAATAATTATTAATTAACTTAAAAAGCATGCGAAAACTAAATTAAAAAAACAAAAATTTTTCTAATAAATATTTTGAAATTAGATAATAATATTATATTCATTAAGATATTTAAAATTAATCAGTGACAAAAACAAAAAGTTTTTTTAATATTTTCAATAAAAGAAAATATATATTTTCAAAACAAAAATGGGGTTTAGAGGGATTCAATGCCAAATCGCGAAAAACAAAATGAGGATGATATTAGCAATAATGAGAATAATGTCATTAAGCCTGAGATTGGAATTGAAATAGATGGAATATCCTTTAATTACAAGTTCTTTGAAACCTTGGAATCATTGTCAAAAACATATTCCCAAAGAAAGACTGCAAAGGAATTGAAAGTGTCTCACTCCGTGCTTAACAGAAGAATCAAAAATGCAGAAGACAAGCTTGGTGAGAAACTGGTCATTACCGTAGGTTCCGGTTCTGAATTAAGCGAAAAGGGATATGAACTCTTGGACCTTTACTACAAATACAAAAACCGATTGGAAGACAGACAGGAAATCATAATCGCTGGAGGACATATCATTACAGGCCTTCTACAGGCAATCAGCTATGAATTGCCGTTTAAGACACTGATTTACAGCAGTGATGACGAAAGCGCATATGAACTTGCAAAACAGGATTTGGTAGACATTTTAGCATTAGATGACCCTTTACTTGCTTTTGAAAATGACTTGAACTTTACAGCTATCGCTTATGACCATATGGTCCTGATTTCCCCAAACCATGGGAAAACAATTGAAAAGATAGAAGATTTGGAAGGATTGAAATTCATTGGAGTTAAAGGAAGTGCCCAAAGGTTGGCATGGAGTACCTTAAGACAGGAAAACATTAATTTTACTATAGATAGAGAAGTGAAATCACAATTTGATGCATTCAAGATTGTAAGAAACTCTGATGAATACTATACTTTCTTAAACGCAAGCTATTTCAACGGAAATGAAATCCTAAAAAATGAAACCCGCCACGTAATAAGTTTGGTTCAAATAAATGATACAAAAGATGACATTTATAATTTGATTGAATATTTACTTTTTGATGGGCAAATAAAAATAGGAGAACAAGGATTTATACCTATGAAACCTTGGAAAACTAGGTAAGTATTCAAATTTTATAATCAGATTATCATTAAAAAAAAATAGAAAAGAGAAAAAACTCTAAATTAGTAAAAAAATAAGAAAAAGAAAAATTATTTCTCCACAGCCGTGGAAAAAGTTTTGGTCAAGGTTTTTAGCCGAAGGCTAAAAAGCTTGTCTATTTTATTAAATCAGAATCAGATTGATCTAACCATTGATTTACTATTTTTACAGCACAATAGTTACCACACATTGTACAGGTATCCTCTTCTTCAGGAGGCCTTTCATCTCTTTTTGCACGTGCAGCTTCTGGGAACATTGCACATTCATATTGAGCTTCCCAATCTAATCTTTTTCTTGCTTCAGCCATAGCCAAGTCTTGAGAACCATCGATTTGACCGCTAGCCAAGTCACCTGCATATGCACCGATTCTGGTTGCGATTACACCTTCTTTTACATCTTCAGGAGATGGTAAAGCCAAGTGTTCTGCAGGAGTTACATAACAGATGAAATCTGCTCCAGCTTTTGCAGAGGATGCTGCACCAATAGCGGAAACGATGTGGTCATAACCAGGTGCCACATCACATACAATAGGTCCTAACATATAGAAAGGAGCATTGGAACACATTTTCTTTTGAATCATTACGTTGGTTGGGATTTCATTGATTGGGATGTGACCTGGACCTTCAATCATACATTGTACTCCAGCATCACGGGATCTGTCAATCAATTCTCCTAAGATAATCAATTCTTGGATTTGAGCCCTATCAGTGGAATCAGCAATGGAACCTGCTCTCATACCATTTGCAAGTGAAAGAACCACATCATGTTCCTTTGCAATTTCCAATACATAATCAAAGTTGGCATATAATGGATTTTCCTTTTCATTTTCTACAATCCAACCGGACATGAATGACCCTCCACGGGATACAAGTCCAGTTACACGGCCTTGTCTTTTAAGTCTTGTCAATGTTTCAATATTGATACTGCTATGAACAGCCATGAAGTCAATACCATCCTTTGCTTGCTTTTCAATGGTATTGAATAAGTCATCTTCATCCATGTAAATTACAGAACCATGCTCTCTAATGCTTTCAATAGCTGCTTGGTACACAGGTACGGAACCTACAGGGAGAGGGGACATGTCTAAAACTCTGTTTCTTATTACATCCAAGTCTCCACCGATACTCAATTCCATCAAACAGTCAGCACCATGGTCAATAGCAATCTGTGCTTTCAATACTTCTTCATCAAAGTTTACGATATCTGTAGAAGTTCCTACAGTTGCATTTACTTTTGTTCTAAGACCTGCACCGATACCTGCTGCTTCAATATCCCTGTTTACATTAGATGGGATTACAATAGTACCGTTTGCAACGGACCTTAAGATAAAATCTTCGCTAACTCCTTCAATCTTAGCGACATGTTTCATTTCTTCTGTTAATATTCCTTTTTTTGCATCACTTATTTGTGTCATTATTTATCTCCAATTTTATTTTGATAATGCTAGATTATTATAAAATCAATATTTATGAGAATCCTTTATTTTCTTTGAATCATGTTGAGGAATCGCTGAATTTAAATTCAAATATATTTTACTAAAATAAAGTTTAATTTAATTCTATTTGAGTTGATTTTATAATTTTATTTAATTATTTTATCTAATATAAAGATATCTATTTTATATGGCCTTTATTCGCAAAATAAAGTACTCACAGGTCTTTTTTATCAAATAGTTTTGATATATATCAAATACATTTTAAAAAAAATTTTAAGTTTTTTTAAAAAATGAAAAAATAGATAATAATTTGAAAAATATGCTAAAAAAAATAAAAAAAGTAGTTAATATTAGAAAAAATTATGAAAAAAATAGAAAAATAAAGTAATTTAAAAAAAATAGAAAAAAGAAAAATTATTACCCACAGCCGTGGAAAAAATTTTGGTCAAGGTTTTTGAGCCGAAGGCTCAAAAAGCTTGGTTGTAAAAATCAATCATTCTATTATATGCATCATCATAAGTAGGCATGTTTGTTTGGCATCCTTGCTTTTCAACAACAAAGGATGAAACTGATGAAGCAAATTTAGCAGCTTCCTCTAATGAAGCACCGTAAATAAGCCTAGATACGAATCCTGCCTTATAGGAGTCCCCTGCACCAGTAGGATCTACAGCAGGCCTATAAATAGACTCAACTTCAATTTTTCCTTCATCAGGACTATAGATGATACTGCCTTTAGAACCACAGGTCATTAGAACAACCTCTGGACCTAAATCCATCAATCCATTGATATCAACATTCATTGACTCTTGAATACGCTGGATCTCATGATGATTTCCAAATAAGATATTTACATTAGAGATGACTTCCTTCAATTTTTTAGGACTGTACATTCCTAAGTCTTGTCCTGGATCGAAGGATACCAATCTTTCCTCTTCCTTAGCAACGATTCCTGTTTTGCAATTGAAATGAGGATCACCTGTTGCCAAATGAACTGCCTTAAATTCCTTAATCTTTTCTCTTGGAACTTCACTGTCATGGAACTCTTTTCCAGCACCCCAGTAGAAATAACTGATTTGATCTTGATTGTTGTTTGTCATGACAAATGCTGTTGGAGTACTTTCCTCTTGGGATATGATTAAAGCTTCAGTGTCAACACCTAACTTTTGCATATTCTTGTGATAATGAGAATCAATGAATTCACATCCTACAGCAGAAACCAATCCAGTTTTCATTCCTAAAGTCGCACCAATCATTGCAACATTTGCTGCCGCACCACCATTCAAGTTTTTCATGGTTTTCATAGGTGCAGAATTATTGGCTTTAGGAAACTCATCAACTGTGATGATGTAATCCAATGCAGTATGTCCCACCGCTAATAAATCTTTTTTTACACTCAAATAAATACAACCCTTTTCGCTCTTGTTTTTAACTGTTTAAACCGTTTTAACTGTTAGTAAAAAAATCAATGAAAAAAGCATTAAAAACTTTATCAATGACTTTTTTTAAGATAAAATAAGACTAAATATGATTATTTTAAAAAAAATAATGCTAATTATCATCTTATTAATGAATTAAATAATATTTACTGATTTAAATTTAGAAAGAATTCAATCATAAAATATTATTGAATTGAAAAATTTTTTTCTAAAATTAGTATAATATTATTTTAGACTTCCCAATATTTAATGATTTTTATTAACATATGTTATGTAAAATTTTTCGATAAAATCGAAACAAAAAATCATCAACATTCAAGTAATGAATATTTTATTTTTATAATAATTTTAACTTGCGATAGCATTTGAAAACTAATATTTTAATTAAAAATTTTCATGATTTTGAAATGTATTTAACTATTTTAAAACATTTTAATAAATTGTTTAATAAAAAAAATTTATTAATGGAAAATTACAATATAATAACTATATAGATAAATTTTTGAATTTTCTATAAATTTATTCTAGATAAAAATCAGTTTAGCTGTTTTTAAAAACACAATGGTTAAATTGAAATGTAATCAAATTATGAAAAATAATTGATTGTCTGATGTATTATGATAATATATTGGATAGTTGATAGAAAAATAATTGATTGTCTGATATATTATGATAATATATTGGATAATTAATACGGATGGTGGTTTTTATTTCCGAAGAAGAAATTGAAACTTTAAAAGAAAGATTAGCTAAAAAAGATGACAAACTTAAAAATCAGGCAAGCGAATTGAATCATTTGACAAATGAAGTCATTCCTGAATTGAAAAAGCAGAACAAGGAACTAAAGATAGTTAAAAAGGAACTTACTGAAGCATTGGAAGCAAGTACAAAAAAATATTTTGATCAATTGGAAATCAATGCAGATTTAAGTGAAAGCGTTGCTAAAAAAGGCGCTGGTCTTCAATTAGCTAAAGTCAGATTGGAAGAAATTGAAAAGCTGGTTGTTGAACTTGAAGCAAAAGCTAATGAAAAGGAAGCGGAAATTGCAGCTACAGAAGACATGCCTGATGAGGAAAAATCAATTGTAGATCAACTTAACAGTAAGGTCAATAAATTGAACAAAGAGTTGGATGCAAAAGACAGAGTTATTGAAAATAAGGAAAAGGAAATCGTAAGAAAACAAAACCAATTAAAGGACAAAAACTCTGAAATAGCTGACTTGAAAGAAAATCTAATTCCTAAACTCAAAGCTGAAACTGCTGAAATCAATGCTAAAATGAAAGCTAAAGAAGCAGAACATGAAGCGGAAAATGCAGGAATTGGAGGAACAATCGCTAAGTTAGAAGCGGAAATTAAAGACCTAAACGAAAAATTAGATAACAAACAGAGAGATTACAATAAGTTAAGCACTGCAATGAAAGCAAAAGACAAAACTATTAACTCTCTTAAAAACAAAAACCAGCAATTATCTGAACAGCTTAAAGAGCAAGACAACAAAGGATTCTTTAGCAAAATCAGAGGCAGATAATTGTATTAGATTAATTAATTTTTATTAATTAATCACTTTTTCTTTTTTTATAAACTTTATTCATACGCTATTTTTAGAATAATTATTTTTTTAGAAAATTATTTTTTTTTAGTGCAATTATTTATTTTAGTGCAATTATTTATTTTAGAAAAAATTCTATTTTTAAAAATAAAGTTTTAATATAATCGAACAAATAAATATTAGATTATTTTAGAAATAATAAAAAAATGAGAAATAAAAAATAAAAATAGTAGATAGTGAGAGTAGAAAATTACTCCCAACTACTGGAAAAGATTTTGGTCCAGGTTCTACGGACTGAAGTCCGTGAAGGTGGGTCTAAGCTTCTTGTCTTAACCTTTTAACAACAAAGTCCTTATCTAAAGAGAGTAAGAATGAAGCTGCTCTTGGTCCTTGTTTTTGACCAAGAATCATTTTGTAAATAGCTTGGAAAGCCTTTTGTGGTTTTAATCCATGGCTTTCTAAAACTTCATACATAGCATCATGCAATTCTTCAGCAGATGAGAACTCTTTTTCTTCCATTAAATCTGCAAGGTCTTTCAAGAATGCAATTTGATCATCTGGAAGAGGCAATTTTGGAATGGAATCGTATTGAACTTGGAACTTGACGAATTTAGGAGCATATTTGTCTAACCAAACGATTACATTATCCACTCTTTCATCATATTGAGCCAATTCAAGTTCGCTTAAGTCACAGAAGTCCTTATCCTTAAAGCTTTTAGTCAATTGTGAATTCTTTTTCAAAATGCCAAAGATCTTTTCAAGGTCCTTTTCTCCAACAATTTGATAAGCATTTACCAAGAATCTGAAAGGAGGTCTGAATGGCAATGGAGCATCTGCCTTGATTTGAGCATTTTTATAGATGCTTTTGAATTTTCTTCCTTCTTTTTCAGATGGAGCTTCTTCCTCACCGTAGAATACTCTTTCAACCTTATCAAAGGTGTCCATGAAGTCTAACCATGGCATTTTTGGAGAGAAATCTTTGGATTTCATTGGTTTGCTTCTGAATAAGTAATAGTTAAGACTTTCTGCAGGTCCGATTTCCAACCATTGTTCTGGAGTGAAGAATACACCATGAGATTTGCTCATTGCTTCACCATCCAATGTAATCCATTCATATGGAACTGGATATGGTGCTGGGTAATCAAAGATCTCTTCAGAGATTACGCTACTTACATCGTAAGATCCACCAGCTGCTGCATGATCTTTTCCGAATGGTTCACAAGTGGTTCCGAAGATTTTCCATCTTGCTGCCCATTCAACTCTCCAAGTAAGTTTACCGTTACCTGATTTAATGTCCATTTCACCATCGTGACCGCATTCACATCTGTATTTTACAATGTCTCCATCGAAGTCATACGCTTCAGTGGTGTTTACTCTTCCACATTTTTCACAGATTGGGTTGTAAGGCAACCAGTGGTCTGCGAGTGGCTCTCTTCTGTATTGGTCAAAAATGGCTTTGATTTCATTGTGCTTTTCAAGGGATATTCTGATTGATTCAAGATAAGATCCATCCTTATACATCTCAAAACCAGATTTAGGGGTAATTTCAATACCATAAGCATCAAGAACTTTGAATAAAGGTTTTTCAAAGTGTTCTACAAAGTTTTTACAACATCCTTCAGGACATGGAATCATAGAGTATGGCATACCAAGGTATTGATCATAAGATTCAGGAAGTGGGAAAGGAACTTTTCTTAGTGGGTCGTGGTCATCTGCAATCCAGATGGTTTCTGCATCATTTCCCAATTCACGCAATGCTTTTCCAATAGCATTTGCAATGAACACGTCACAAGAATTTCCAATATGTATAGAACCTGATATAGATGTACCACTTGCTATGACATGTTTTTCTACATCCATTTCATTTAATTCATCAGCGATTCTTTCAATCCAATGTTTCATTGTTTCACCATAATAATTATAAAAGCTGCTTTCAATTAAATGTGTTTAATATTCCAAACTATATATGAAAGCAATAATGAAGTAATAAATTAATATGAATTTGATACTATTTTGATAACAAATTCCAATATACAATATCTTAATAATTTATTATATTATATATTTTTATTATCATCTTATAAAAAATTAATTACGAAAATTTGAATTAATCAAAAAAATCATGATGAAAATTATATAAAAAAATAGATTTGGAAAATTTTTTAAAAATTTATAGAAATTTTATAAAAATAGTCCTTAAAGGATGTAAATAGGATTCTAAAATAAGAACCCTATTAAGTGGAAAAATAGAGTCAAGCTCTATATAAAAATAAATTTAAAAACAATAGGCAAAAAACAATGCCTATGAAATTAATAATAAATTAAATTTAACTTCAAGATCAATCAACAAATAAATCAACAATTAGGTAGATTGAACTTATTGTTCAAATCTACGTCTGTCGATTAATTCTTGACGTTTACCTGCGTTCCAACCACCGTTTGCAGATTTAGCGTGACCTACTTGTTGTACATAACCAGTAATTCTGTCATACCATTCCACATCAGCAGTTTCACCACAGGAAGGACATTTGTTGCTTAATCCTTTCATTAAGGTTTTACAGTGTAAACAGAAACTGAATGCTGAACTGTAAGCCCAGAAACCAATATCGGATTTTCTTGCAATCTTATTGGTTAAGCTCATTAATGCATCAGGATCAGAGTATGATTCACCCATGAATGCATGGAAGATATGTCCACCAGGAGTTAAGCTGTGATATTTACCTTCGATTTTGACTTTGTCTGCAAAGGAAATGTCACTGTTTACAGGTACGTGTGAGGAGTTAGTGTAGTAGTTAGCTCCATTGTCACCTTGTAAGATTGCCTTATCTCCGAATTGCTCTTTATCCAAGGTTGCAAATCTGTATGCAGTGGATTCTGCAGGAGTTTGCAATACAGACCATCTGAGTCCAGTTTCTTCTTGTAAGGATTTTGCTCTTGCATTGATGTATTCTAAACATTTGATACCGAATTTGTTTGCATCAGGGTTTTCGATACCTTCACCAAACAATGCAAGCAACATTTCATTAAGACCACAGAAACCAAAGGATAAGGTAGCGTTTTGGATTCTGTAATAGGTTTCACCATCAACTTTTTGATCTAAGAATGGTAAGATGTCAAAGTTGTTTAAACAGTTAAGACCTTGGTTTCTTCTAATCATCAATGTTTCAACAGCTAAATCCATGTAGTTGTCTAAGTATTCGAATACATCGTTTTCGTCTCTGGATTGGTATCCGATTCTTGGCAAGTTCAATGTTACGTAAGCTAAGTTACCGGTTCTTAAACAGTCTTGTTCCCAGTCACCGGTCCAGGTGTCTTGGAGACAGGTTCTGCAACCCATATAGTTAGCCATTTGACCTCTGTATTTAGGCAACATGTTTACGAAGTATGATGAACCGTATTTTGCAGAAAGTTCGTGAACTAAACGTAAATCATCATCATAGTCACCTTTTAAGGTCTCTTCACGTAAAGTGTAAATTGTATTTGGGAATAAGTGAGGTTTACCTTCGGAATCTCCTTCAAGCAAGATTTCAGTGAATGCCTTTTGGATCATTCTGGTTTCATCTTCAAAGTCAGCGTAAGTTCCTACAACTTGTCCTTTTGGACCGTATGCAGTAACATCCTGCAAGAATTTTGGAACTCCGAATTCTAATTGCATGCTTGTAAATGGAACTTGGGAACCTCTTGCTGCATAAGCCATGTTCAAGTTGTAAACTAACATTTGAATAGCTTGTTTTACTTCATCATAGCTTCTGCCAGTTGCAAATGGTGCAACAAATACATTCCAGAGAGACATAGCTTGTCCACCAGACATGTTTTGCTGTGCTGCTAACATGATTTCACCAGTATGGTTCATCAAGGTTTCCATGTGGGAAGGAGGTGCAGCAACTGAAGTGTGATCTCCAGTACCGTCCACTTTAAGACCATGTTTGATGAATGCTCTTATATCGTGTTGGAGACAGTTCAATGGTCTTCCAGCAAAGAATTCCAAGTCGTGAATGTGAATGTCACCAGACATGTGTGCATCTGCTAAGTGAGCTGGCAACATGTGTAAGAGAGCATATTGTTTTAATGCTTCATCAGCAACATACTTGTGAATGGATTCAGGGTTATGCATCATGTTTGCATTGTCTCTTGAACCGTTTTCAATTAAGGAAGTGATGTTGTAAACAGGAATACCTAAACGAGTGTATCTGCTTCTTAAATCTTCTAATCCGTATTCTACAAGTTTTGTGTTTACGATTTCCCTAATCATAGGAGCGGTAAGGTATTCGACATTGAGCTTTTTGAGTTCTTTCCAAACTTCAGTAGCGATTTCAAAAGCGGTTTCTTGGGAAGCACCAGTTTCTTCAACTAAGGTACTTGCAATCTTTGCCATGTCGAAAGGTTCAATTTTATCTCTGGAAGAACGTACTTTTAAAGTAGTTTTTGCTAAGTATTTGTTAGCTGATTCGGTATCGACTTCTTCCAAACATTCGTAAACAATCTTTTTGATCTCTTTAGTGCTGATTCCATCGTATAAGTTTTCAACAACAGTTGAAACAATTCTTTCAGATTCAAAGTATGGAGCATCAACCATGACTAAAGACTTTAACAACTTTTCATAACTGAAAGCTTCACATACACCATTGTTTTTCTTAACGGTGATTTTAGCTCTTCTAATATCTTTTTCTACATTATCGACTTTTTCCACTTTAACACCTTCATTTAAATAAAAATTAATAAATCAAATAATTTAAATTAATAATCAAAATAATCATGAAAATTTTGATAAAACTTTCAGATTGATTACTAATAATTATGTACTTACATGTATAATATCCGTTTGAAATTATACGAAAGTTTGTAACTATACAAAAAGTTAGTTACTTCACGAAATAATATATGTTATAAGATGTATATAAATCATTCGTTTTTATACGAACAAAATATATTGCAACAATTGTGTTGGTGGAAAAATACTTAAAACAAATAAAAAGAAAATACTTAAAAAATTAAAAAATTAGGGAATTAACCCTAATACTATCCTTAATCAATGAAATAATAATCCAATATAATCCATTACCCAATTGTGAATCAATCAAGCAATTATTTTCCAAAGAACACATCCAATGAACTTTGCTTGGATTTATCACTTTCAAATAATGAATTGATACCAAATTCTTGAATTTCCAATCTTTGCTCAAGGTAGTGAGATACAGGATATCTGTTTACAAGGTTCTGTGAAATCTCAAGATACTTGACTACAGATCCCTTGGAAACGCTGAGAATCAAGTCTCCACCACATTTGCATTTACCTGTAAGCGGCATTCTCCTATATTTAGCACCACATTTAGGGCATCTTACCTTCTGCTTGGAGAAAGCTCTTGAATTTCCCATAATGTCCGGCAAGAAGTGAGAAGACAATACTCCCTCTACAACTCCCCTTTGGTCAACTGCCCGGATAAGTTCAGCCAAATTGATTTGAGCTTCCACCTTCTCCTTCATGGATCCTAAACGTTTGTATAAGCAAACTTTTGGACCTGCATGAATGCTTGAAGTGTGGTGGGAGAACATCAAATCGTGATACTGCCTGTCAGTGCCTAAATGCTTAGCGACATTATCCACCAAATCCAACATGTCTGCAGGCTTTAAAGGTTCCTGAGACCTTTCAAAGAATTCAAGAGGGAATCTTTCAAAGATATCCAGATTATGGGATTCATCATCTATCTCCTCAGGGTCTATACGGGTGGATAAAACCAAAGGAGCATCCATGCTTCCTCCACGAGTGCTTGGCAAGTAGGATTTTGAGAAATTGATCAATGCATCAAGCAACAATAGGACAGAGTCTTCGTCACTGTCACAGTTTCTCCTTTTTGCAGAATGGAAATAAGGGTGTGCGTAACATCCTAATGCCTTGGTGAATCCAACGATACGGCCCAATACTCCTGCAGATGTGTGGGGAGCAAGACCTGCAATAAGATGTCCAATCAAGTCATATTTGTCCTTTACATTATAGAATCTTTCCATTCCATAATATCTCTCAAGCAAATCATCAACGAAATTAGCTACACCTACCAAATACTCACCGCAATTATCGGAAACTACAATATCCTGAACCTTAAGTTCAATGATTTGGTCTTCGCTGACAATGTCTTCGCCATAGCAGTCCTTAGTATATCCCATTTCCAATAATTTAGGAACTGTTACTCCAATTTCTTTTGGAATAAAGTGAGTTAGTGGCAAGTCAGTGGAGTCATGACGGATAGTTCCTTCCTTAAATGTGAACACATTATTTTTAGCCCTTAAGATACCTTTTTCCAAAGGTTCAGGGAGCTTATCTTCAGAAATTAATCCAACAACCCCTTTAACTTCATCAACTTTACGAACTCCCACATTATTTGAAGCCTTGGAAAGCATATGGGCCAAATTAATATCTTTTTGGCCGGATTTCCCAATGACAGTAGGGGATCCGCAATGTGGACAAATGGCTTGGAATGAACTTAATCTGCAATCAGGATTTGTACATTCCCTTCTTGCAAATTCCACCTTAATCTTTTTCTTTTTGGCAGCTTCTGCAACCAAACGTCTGTTTCCACCATTGTTTCCAATAGGGAAGAGCACATGAGGAGCCGGTCTCATCAATCTTTCTTTTGATTTTTCAGGACGGCCAACCCTTGTACCGATATAGCATGGAGCCTTATCCTTTATCTCGAAATCTATATTCTCATTGATGATGTCTACGACTTTCATCTTGTAATACTCATCAGCGAGATACTTTGAATAATCTCCATTTATAGTCTTAAGTAAGCTGTAAGCATGATCTTTGTCAATTATTACTTTCCCATCCTTAAGCTTATGGCATAATCCCATAACTTCCAAGATTCTCTTTTGATAGGATAAGTCAAGTTCTAGATCCTCTCCATTTAGATATCCATTTTCCAAATAGTCCCTTCTTGTATCTAACCATTGGCTTAAGTCAACTAAATCCTTAATGGAGATATCATTGTAATAATAAGTGTATTCTGGATGCAAAGGCACATTAAACTCTTCAGTGATCTTAAAGGACTCTTCAACTGTGAATTTCTTGGTTTGCAATGAATTTAAATCGAATGCCTCTTTTTCCTCATCGGTGAATGATTGGTATTTTTCTGAATTCCTTATTGTTTCAATCCACCATTCCTCACACCAACAAGCGCCTAACATTGGCTGGTTATTCCTTAGGAATTCACCAAATGCAACAAGCATGTCTCCAAGGAAAAGAATCTCAACAACTTTTCCCTTAACCTTTCTTGCATCCTCAATTGAATCCAATCTGCGGACTTCACCGGATTTCAGTTTTACAGTTGGACCTTCAATGGAATCTACAGGAACTACACAGTTACCTTTTCCAGGCCTTTCAATCTTTAGCTGTGTTCCAACTGCCAGGAATTCCAATAGCTCCATTGTTGCAGGGTGAACACCCATAGTTGCAAGACCAGTGTTTCTTGAACGGCCATATCTGAGTCTGAATCCACCTTTTTCAGAAGGATAACCTAAAACAGGCCTTCCACCAATGATATCATGAGCATACTTGGAATGTTCAAAGAGTTCATCCTTATCGATTATATTGTCATCAATCTCTTCAATGACTTCTTCACCCTCAGATTGGGAACTTTCTTCTTCCTTAGATGAACCTACACCTTTAGCATATTCCGCCAAGAATTCCCAACTGTCCAATTTAAGGGTGTGAGCATATTTTAAAATCTTTTTGGATTTCTGAATAACACCTTCAACCATCGCAAGAAGAGCACCACCTCTAATGTTATTGGTTTCTACACGAGGCAAGTCTCTGTGAGACACTTCAACTTGGTCTGTTGGCTCACCGCTGACTTCAACTGGAATGCTTCTTGCAGCTAATCTAACCTCTTCAGGAGTTGGAGAGTATTGCAAGTTAGTTACTTCTGATTCGTAAAGCTCAACTTCCTCCACATATCTTTCAATCTCATCATCAGTAGGCTTATAAATGTCAAGACCAGTAGCTACACGTATCTTATCACCTAAAAGAACGGATAATGCAGCTGCAGTACCTCCTGCACTACGAATAGGGCCTGCAAAGTATACCGCAACATACTTGCTTCCATCAGAATTGCTTTTAATCTTTACTCCAGAAATACCTTCCAAAGGAGCCGCTACAACCCCTTCTGTTAAAATAGCTAAAGCGGTCCTGAGTCCTTGGTCTGCAAAAGCCTGTTTTTCAGCCTCTAGCTTAGCACCTGTTTCATTTGATTCCTGAGATGCAATTTCAGCAGCAATTTCAAATGCAACCTCTTCCCTAGACATATCCTTTTCCAATTCTTTGATACGCTTTGCAATGCCTTTAGGACCTACAAGCCCTTCCACTCTCTCTGCTAAGTCCTTTGCCAATGGAATTTCAGTCTCTAACTCAACATCAAACCCTTTTGATCTTGCCTCATTGGCTATCTCATAGAGCTTGAGAGTTTCACTTTCCAATCTTTCAAAATAATCCATTCCAGCATCCATTATAATCACTGATAAATAAAAATTATAATCTACAAAAATTTTACAAAAATTTGATTAATAATTAAATTTTTTTCTTATTTTTTCTCTAATATTATTATATTCCTTATCATATTTAAAAATATTAAGAGAGCATTTAAAAACTAATATGAAATTGAAAAAATTTAAAAAAAATAAAAAAATGAAATAATAAATTATTTAAAAAATGAATAAAAATGAATTAAAAAATAGAATAATAATTTAAAAATTAAAATAAAAGTAAATAAATTAAAAAAAGAAACTAGCTTGAGCAAATGCTCAACTAGTGAAAATAATTTTAATCAAACTTTTTTAAAAGTTTGCTTATACAGAGAATCTTAAGATGAAACAGAAGATTCCTAAAATTACACTAAGTGCGATGACTATTTCTGGAGCGATTTTTGGACCTACACTTTCGTCATCAAAATATCTTACTAAACCTGCCCCGCTCATAGGCATGCTGATTTTATTATCTTTTTTTGCCATAAATATCACGTTAAAATAATTGAATAAATTGAATTTGAATAATTAATTAAGCATTAATATATCTATTATATTAATATAAATTTTATAAGTATTAACTATTTCTATCATTTCTTATATTAAAACTTTTAGTTTTATACTATTTTCAACATTTTCATACTAAATTTTCATACGTGAAATCTTAATTTAGAGAAATTATAAAATTCCTCCAAAGAATAAAACTAAAAGTGCAGCGATTGCAAATGTTATCAACCAAACAGGAACACTCCAAGCCATTACTTTAGAACCATCTAAAGGAGGTATCGGCAATAGGTTGAAAGCTGCCAAGAAGAAATTGATTCTTGTACCAAGAACGCAAGTCAATCCGACAAGATATCCAGTTTCAGTATATGCGAAATCCCCAAGAGATACTAAAATAAGGAAGAAGATTAAACCTAAAATGATATTTACAATTGGTCCTGCAATGGAAATGATACCATTTGTTTTCTTTTCCATACCATTACTATAAATAACAACTGCTCCAGGAGCTGCAAATATGAATCCGAAAAATGAACTGACCAATGCAATAATGAGTCCTGTAGGCCATAACTCATATTCAGCATAATATCCATAATGCATTGCTACGAATTTATGTCCTAATTCGTGGAATATGAAACCTGCTCCCACTCCAATCATAACTATAGGGAAAACCAAGCCTATATTGCTGTAATCACCATTGGAGTAAAGAATGGTAAATCCTAAAGCAATCACTATAAAGGATATGATTAAATCTCTTATCTCTTTACCTGTAAATCTAAACATAACTTAAATTATATTTTATAGTCATATAAAGTTTATGATTATATAAATCAATGAAAAAAAAAAAATAAATGAAAAAGAAATTGAAAAAAAATATGAAAAAAAACAAAAGAAATAATCATATTATTCCATATCTTTAGGCCATTCACTGAAAATTGCCTTAAATAAGACGAAATTAGAAACAATAGCTAAAATGATTATCAAGAAAATTATTATCAAATTGGACTGAATCAAGTATTCGACTCCGCTTAATGCTAAAAGGAATGATAAGAGATTATTCAAAAAGTGAGCAAATATTGGTACCAATATATTTTTAGACTTTATATAAAGAATTGAAACGCAAATACCAAATAGGATAGCTCCTAAAATTCCTCCAAAGTTATGGCAAATACCAAACAATACTGAAGAGACTAAAATAGCTAAGGTCAAATTCAATTCCTTATTGAATCTTCTTAAGAATAATCCTCTAAACAATAGCTCCTCTATAATCGGAGAGAGCATAACTACAGTTAAAAAGTAAAGAGCCACAGTTGAGATAGCTAATGTTCTGAAATCTCCAAAAAGAGGGGAATTGAAGCTAATTATTGACAAATTGCTTAAATATCTCAAGATAAAATACACCGCTGAAACAAATAGGATATTTGAAATTACAATGAATGAGATATGATAAACGTCAGAGACCTTGAATATTGAATCATATTCATGCCTTAAAGCATCTTTAAATGAGATTTCATCAAGATTTATCTTATTCAATTCATAAGCAAAAAATAGCAGCATGATTCCATACAATATGAATTTGAAAAATAGATTTCCTAAATGGAGATTAAGCACCATAGGAATTAGGGTGAGAACTAATATAATCAATAAAAAGAAGGATAAAACCTTTATTATGGATAATCTATCTAAAAAATCATTTAATCGAAGCATATTAAGTTCACCTTTAAAAACATGTAAATATGTAAATAATATTTATTTATTTAAATCTTTAGTTTTATAATATATAAGTTTAAACGAACATATTTTAAATAAATAATAAGAAGGTTTAGGTATAAAATCATGACAATTAGCTACATTCCAGAAGAATTTGAAATCAATTACAAGCACGATTTGAATGGAACAAAATCCATTAAGCTATTGAACAATTCACTTTTGGTAAACAATCCGAATCCAGAGCTAATTGATATAAGCAGAATAAGCAAGGATAAGTGGATTCAATTTTGGGAAGATGTTGAAAGAATAGGTCTTTGGGATCTTGAAGAGGAATATCAATCCTGCACTTTAGAGGGAGGATTCACTTGGAGTGTAAAGATCATCTACAAATCCAAAGAGCTCAATAGCTATGGAGCTAATATGGAACCTAAAATAGTCATTGGTGATAAGATTTATTCTGTTTTGGAAGAGCTCTACAAGTCAATTGAAGAATTGATTGACTTAGAATAAAAATTAAAAAAAGAATAAAAAAGAAAATGAAAAAATAAAATAAAAAATTAAAAATAAAAACTAATTAAAATACTGATTTTAATTAGTAAAAGAAGCAGTTTCTGCAATTGATTTTAATAATTCCAAATCATTACCAGCAATTACAATTACCTGATTGTTATCTGGACTTTCAATGCAGATTGCATAGTCTGCATTATCAACATTTGAAATGATATCTCCGTCAAATGAAGAATTGACATCCACTGAATCTTCACCATTTGAATCATTGACCTTTACGCCATCAGTTGAAATGGAAATATCATCGCCATTTGGATCTGAAACCACCAATCCATTAGTGTTTAATGAAACTGTACTATTGTCATCACCAACAATATGAATTCCTTCATCTTTAGAAACCTGTACATCCGCATCTTCAGTTGTGACATTCACATTGGAATCATCTGAAAAGATTCCAGTAGCAAAGTTCCATAAGGTGTCAATGTCATTTCCAAAGCCAAAATCAAAGAAATCCCAATTATTTGCATCTTTGGTTTCTACAATGAAATACTTGTCATTTTCCTCTACGATAGGAGCATCCTTTTTCAAATCATTTATCACATCTGAAATGATGCTTTGATCTTTAGAATCGTCTTTCAAATACATGATGGCATTTACATCATTTGCATTGTCCCCATGGTTTGCAAAGACTTCCATGTTCATAGCCACATCACCAACATTCAAGTTAGTTGTTGCCTCTTCAGCAAAGTCACTGCCTGATGGAATGTCAATTGCAAAGTTAGCACTGCCTATACCATTGCTTACCAAATCAACTGCACCAACACTTGAAATTGCTATTGCAACAACAAGGAGTGCAGATAATCCTGCTAAAATTCTTGAATCAATTTTCAATTTATCACCCATTTTACAATTATTAGTTAAATCACCCATAGTTTCTAATTTTCTTATTTTAGATAGTTTCTAATTCAGTTTTAGTTGCTTCTTTGTAAATTGATCCATAAACTCTGCTGATTACAATGCTGACATAAGGATTGATAAGCAAGGAATTGAGAATCATATTAACTAAAGCCATTACAAACGCAGAACCTACTATAACGCTGATGATTCCAGCAATAGCTCCAAATATAAAGCCAAAGAATACAGAGATAATCATAATCACTATAACAGTGAAGAGTAAAATTCCGATGAATCTTCCCCATCCTAAGTTCTTGATTAATCCTAAGATTTCCTTAAATCTGAATGCTGCAGAAAGTTCGTCCTTATCAACCATATTGCATAATGCCATTACATTCACTAAAGAAACGAATATTGCAAATATGATAGCAATGAGCAATACGATTCCACCAATTGCATTTACAGAAGCACCTACAGATTCGTTTACAGTTAACATCAATCCAAGGAAGAAAAGGATCATAGGCAAAATGGAATAAGCCAATCCAACAACGAATGCACGAAGACCTTTCACCAATAATCCTTTAATGTCACTGAACTCTGGAAGTTCAGATTTTCCTTCTATGCCATATTTAATAACATCATAAATGTATCCTGAAGCGAATACCATCAATATAAAGGTTACGATCCATGACAAGACAATCAAAGCCATGTTGCTTGGAGGAAGAGCAGATACTGCTGCTTGAACTGTATCAACAGGAGCCATGTTAGCTAAAATCCTCATATTGTCAAAGACAAAATATTCCATTGCCAATGAGACAAGACTAGAAACAAGGAATATTATACCTAAAGTCAAAACCTTTTTCCCATCATTGAAAGGATATTTCAATCCTTCTTTAACTACATCAGTAATACTAGCCATAAAATCACCAATAAAGAAAATAATAGAATTATAAAATTATACTATTATAAAATTATAAGATTACAAACTAATTAAATAAATTAAAGTTTTTTAATTATCTAATGAAGATTGTATAATAATCCGCTTACTCTAGATTGCATTATCATGGTGTAAGGACCTACAATGAACAACATTACGAAGTAAGCTATAAAGAATCCAGCAACAAATATTCCGCCAGCTGCCATAGCAAATCCTAAAGTTCCGGTAAATATTCCAAAGAATCCGAATACGAATAAGATCAAGAAGAAAACAACCGCATAAATTGCTGAGCAAATAATAACTAAACCAATGTAAGCTCCTAAGCTTCTTGTAACACCAACAGATTTTATGATTTCAATTATTTCCTTATAATTAAATGCTTTAGATAATGAATCGCCATTATTTGCCATGTGTGCTACTCCAAACATGCTCATAACATAAGCAAATAAGATTAACACAACAGTGATAACAGCACCGATAGCCATTAATGCAGATTCACCATATCCTCCGATTGAACTGGATATCACTGCAAACAGGAAGAATATTATAAATGGAACTAGCACATAAATCAGATAGACCAGAACAACCTTTATACCATCTACAAACATGTCAATGATGTTATCAAATTCTGGCAATGGATCATTACCATTAATCATACCTTCTACAGAGATTTTGGTTACTCTGTAGGAATAACCGTAAATCAAGAAAATTGGAAGCAAAAGGAAACTTAAAAAGTAGGTTACTCCCAATATCAATAAAGTCTTTAAGTCTTTAGCGGAATACTCTAAAGAATCCTTATAAATATCTAATATCATTTTTTTTACCCCTAAACAATATGTAACAAATAAATTTAAATCAAAGCATCAAACTTTGACATATCTAATTTTTAAAGTCGTCATCACTAAATTTAAAAATATCCTCTATGCTTAAATAGGAATCCTTATCTTCGCCATAAGTGGCTTCATTCAAGATTCTTGTTATTTTATATGCTAAAAGCAAAGATGGATTATACCGTCCGTTTTCTAAGGCATTGATTGTTTGACGAGTAACACCAACAGACTCAGCTAAATCCTGTTGACTCAACTTAATCTCCTGCCTTAAATATCTTATAATTGTTTTCATATGATCACTTAAACAATATCTAATAAATATAGAAACATAAACATGTAACAAATACATTCCAAATGTAATAAATAAATTCCAAATGTAAAAATTATATTACATTCCTATATGTAAAAATTATATTACATCCTATATAAATGTTTCTATAAAAATAGCCAAATTTAAGGATTTAAAAAAAAGTTAAAAAAAGAATAAAAGTTAAAAGAAGGAGGAAAAGTTAAAAAAAAAGTAAAAAAAGTCAATGAATTAATGCAAAAACATATGAAAAAACAATTTAAACCCTTAATCGCTTTATCTCTTCAAAGATGTAGACTATTATCAAAAGCCCTGCAATTACGGAAACTATTCCCGTGATAGGTGCAACTGGCATTTGGAACAGGAATGCATCTGCATTAACAGCTTCAAGTGTAACCGCTACAAGATTATTTAAGAAGTGGATTGACATTGTCATGAGGATGTTATCTGTTTTCAGATAGATTATGCACATACAGATTCCAAATAGAAATGCACTGGTTATTCCACCGAATTCATGTCCAATGGCAAAAAGGGCTGAAGATATGACCATAGCAGCTATTATGCCAGTTCTTATTTTCAATCTGTTGAATAATACCCCTCTAAAGAACAATTCTTCAATAATAGGCGCCAATATGACTGAAGAAATCACTTCCAAAATGAAAGATAATGGGTCAAGAGCATTTGGAGTGAAATCCAACAAGGGATCCATTTCAGGATATGCTAAACCATAAAGTATATCCAAATTTGCAAATAATGCCACTACCAGAAATACAAACAAGAAATTTATTAGGAATACATAAAATATTTCCCTACGATTATCCTTTTCAAAAAGCTTTGAAAAGTCATAATTTAAGCCATGTGTGCCTCTTAAAGCCCATATGAAGAACAAAAGAACAAAACATAAAAGAGGCATGATCATTAAATTATCATTTTTCCCTAATGAAGGAAATATTCCAATTAGAACTACATTTAAGATAAATCCTATTGCAATAGCTAAAACTGCCTCCCTTAACCTGATTGTTCTAAGCCTTACATTAAAGTCAGTAACATTAAAGTCCATTTTATGCACCTAAGATTTAAAAATCATTTTGAATAAGTGTTTTTAATATTACATGATACCATTAATATATTTTTTCCATTAAATTTAAATAGGCCTTATTTCAGCTTATAAGTGAAATAAAGAATATAAACTGGAATAAATATCAATGATGAAATAAGGATCAAGCCCATTAATGAACTGAATTCTCCACCTAAAATCAAATATTGCAATGGAGTGTACACAAGGAGATATGATAAGAGATTATATGCAGAATGCACAACCATATTCAACAGCAAATTGTCTGTTCTTGAATACAGAATGCATAGAGTCATTCCCATTATGCAAGTATAGATAACATGTGAAAAATGATCAGGATAATTGAAATGGCATAATCCAAAAATGACAGATGAAACAACTAAACCAAAGACAAATCCTTTTCTGATTTTCAGTCTATTGAATAGAACTCCTCTAAAGAACAATTCTTCAGATATTGGTGCGATGATTATTGCTGAAAACATCTCAAAAATGAAAAGCAATGGATCATTTGTCCCAGTAACCACATCCAATAAAGGTAGGGAAATTGAATTGACCATATTTAAAAGTGAATCCAAAGGGAAGAACATGCTTTGAATGAAAATTGCCACAAACATGTTTGCAATGGCTAAAATCAAAACCCTCAGAATGCTACTTGCTTTAAACAGGTCATTGACATCCTTATTGAATCCTGTAGTGCCATATGTGGCAATCAAAAAGAATACCATCATAAAGCAAAAGAAAAGGACATATTCCAATTCTGCAGAAGAAATATTGAAATATCCCTCAACAAATCCGGTCAAGAAAAAAGAAATGACTACTGCAATGATTATTTCCCAAAGTTTAATTGTTCTAAGTCTCACATTGAAATCTTTAACACTAAAATCCATACATATCACCCTATAAAGAAATAATTAGTTAATAATTATTTTAGATAATTAACTTTTAAATTATTAATAGTTAATATTAATTTTCTAAATAATAATTTATTATGGTTATTAATAAATCTTTATAAATTAATTGAAAAAATAATATGAAAATCAATAAAATATATTTAATCAAAAATTCAAAAATAGATATGTATTTTAAAAAAATATAATATTTTATTTAAAAATTTATATTTAATTTAAAAACTATATATATTTAAAAAAATTATATTTAATCAAAATTATCTACAATCAAAGGAGAGTTTAAATGGCAATACATCCAATAGAATTCAGATATGGAACTCCAGAAATGAAAAGAATCTGGGAACAGGAAAACAAGCAGCAAAGAATGTTAGATATTGAATCTGCATTGGCTCAAGCTGAAGGAGAGCTTGGAATCATTCCAAAGGAATTTGCAGATGAGATCAAGGCAAAGGCAAATACCAAATTTGTTACCGTAGAACGTGTAAGTGAAATTGAAGCTGAAACCAAACACGATATCGCTTCCCTTTCAAAAGGATTAAGTGAAGTATGTGAAGGAGAAGCGGGAGAATATGTTCATTTCGGAGCAACCTCCAATGATATTGTAGACAGTTCAAACTCATTATTAATAAAGGACTCAATTGAAGTCTTGGAAGAAAAGATCGAAAGATTAACTAAAATAATCCTCAAGTTAGCTGAAGAGAACAAAATGAAAGTCTGCATTGGCCGTACCCATGGCCAACATGCACTTCCAACCACTTATGGTATGAAATTCGCAATCTGGGCAGATGAATTGCATAGGCAATATGACAGATTATTGCATGCTAAGGAAAATGTCTGTCTTGGTATGATGGACGGTGCTGTAGGAACCACCGCAGCTCTTGGAACCCAAGGTTGGGAAGTTCACAAGAAAGTATCTGAAATTCTTGGATTAAAACCTGCTCCAATCACTAACCAAGTATTGCAAAGGGACAACCATGTTGAATTTGTAGCAACCCTTGCAAACATTGCAACCACATTAAGCAAGATTGCTCTTGAGGTTAGAAACTTGCAAAGAACTGAAATTCAAGAGTTAGGTGAATTCTTCGACCCTGAAAAGCAAGTTGGAAGCAGTACCATGCCACATAAGATGAATCCAATCACTGCTGAAAGAATCTGTGGTGTTGCAAGAATCGTGAAATCCTATGTGAATGCAGCAATGGAAAACAATCCATTATGGCACGAAAGGGACTTGACCAACTCTTCCTGTGAAAGAATCATGTTCCCTGAAGCTTGCATTCTTACTGATTACATTCTCAACTTAACAATCAAGCTCATGAACAATCTCATTTTCTATGATGAAAACATTGAAAGAAACCTTAATTTCACAAACGGATTGATCATGGCAGAAAGATTGATGGCAGAACTTACCAGAGCAGGAATGGGTAAACAGACTGCTTATGGAGTAGCAAGAAAGAACGCTATCAAGGCAAACAAGGAAAAATTGCTACTTGCAGACCTAATCCTTGAAGACCCTGATGCAAGTCAATTCTTAACAAAAGAAGACGTTGAAAGAATCATGGATCCTCATACCTATATCGGTTCTGCAGAAATAATTGTTGATGAGATTTTAGAATCATCTAAAGACTGGTTCTAAATCCACTCTTTTTTTACTGTTTTTTTAAATTTTTATTTTCTTTTTTTTTCTAGTTTTCAATCATGATGAGCTTGCCCGTCTTAGGGTCCTTGTAGACCTTACCAATCTCGTGATTCCTAAGGAGAACTTGAGCTCAGGAGTCTAATTCAAGTCCGGCCCCAATTTATTCTATAAATCATCTCCACACAAGAAATCTATTATGTTTAAATGCCTTACTCCATCTTTAGAAAAGTCATGATCTTCAGTGGTTATTAATATTGATTCATATTTGTCAGGTATTCTCAATAACGGAGCGATTTCACGGTTTAATGTTTTTTCATTGGATAGCCTATAAGAGACTTGGACATATTTGTATCTGCCTGATTTTTCACATACAAAATCAACTTCACTATTATCCCTGTTTCTGCCGACATTGACCTTGTATCCCCTTCTAAGCAGTTCAACATAAACAATGTTTTCCAATATTTTAGTTACCTTCAACATGTTGTCTTCGATTAATGCATGATGAAATCCATGGTCTGTCAAATAATATTTTCCAAGTATCTTCATTTCCTTTCTTCCTTTTAATTCAAAGCATTTGCATTTTGAAATGAAAAAGGACTGGTTTAAATATTCATTGTATTTGAGCAAGGTATCCTGAGATGTATATATGTCATTGCTTTTTAAATAGTTCTTTATGCTTTTGGATGAAAATATTTCTCCAGTGCTGCTAATCATATACCTGCTGAATCTCTGCAGCAGATCAACATTATTTATCTTAAAGCGGGAAACCACATCCTCAAATAATATTGAGTTGAAAATATCCTTAAGAGCAATTTTTCTAAATTCCTCACTGCCCAAACTTAGAATACCGGGCATTCCTCCAAAGTTAAAGTAATCATCATACAGCCTATTGATTGAATCCTTTGTTAGTTCTATTCCTTCAATCTCATTTTTATATTGTAAAAACTCCTTAAATGAAAATGGATAAACATTGATTGTAAGATATCTTCCAGTCAGCAGCGTTGCCAGTTCACCGGATAGCAGTTTTGAATTCGAACCTGTTATGTATATGTCGCAGTCAATGGAAACCCTGTATGTGTTGATGGATCTTTCCCATCCCTTCACCTGTTGGATTTCATCAAAAAACAAGTATGCCTTTCCTTCAAGCTTTGCTGTTTTATTAAAAATGATCTCATCCAACTGTTGTGAATTGTCAATATATGCATATTCCCGTGATTCAAAGGAAATGAAAATTATATTATCCTCATTTATGCCCATTAGTTTAAGCTCATCGATAATATTATGCATTAAACTGGTTTTGCCTGATCTTCTAATTCCAACATATACCTTTACAAAATCAGAATTAACATAATCTTTTAATTTATCAAGATATGCGTAGCGCTTGATTAATCTATCTGCCATTTAAATCAACTCTATAAATCCATTAAAAACGCAAAATAAAAATTTACAAAAAATTCAAGTTATGGGATAATAATTTATAAAAATGTAAAAAATTCCACTTACAAAAGAAAAATTTACAAAAAATGTAAAAAATTCCACTTATAGAAGAAAAATTTTCTTAATTATTAATATATTCTAAATAATATTTAATACTTTCCACAACCCAATATATTACAAATCTATAAACTATATAAATTTGGAAGGCATAATCAACAAAATCACCAGTATTGAACAATTGTCGACTACACCCTACAATATCATTGAGTTTAATCCAATTGTCTAATAAAATCGACAAATTTAACATAGGACCAAATAATGGATTAACCTCACATCAAGTCATCTTATATATAAATGAAAACAATCCCTTAAATGGGATAAAACCAAATGGATATTCTTTACAATTAAAATATATCCTCATAATATAATATAAGGGG